>CAACVC010000080.1_pt1 | contig 21440 bp, 18 predicted proteins | sample 2381761 | NCBI WGS metagenome assembly CAACVC01 (sample SAMEA5211966, study PRJEB30684) | marine metagenome | biome: Marine; feature: Epipelagic; material: Water | collected 2015-10-15 | depth 45 m
CATTTTTATTTAAACCTTTAGATGATTTAAATTTATTTAGATCAAATTTGCTCTTGATCTCGGCAGACACTGCTGCCGAGAGAGACTTTGATACTTTTTTTGCCATATTTAGAAGGGTAGATCATCAACTTTTTCTTCGCTACTATCAAAAATAGAATCGAACGCATCGTCTTTACTTTTCTTAACTGCTGGAGCTGATGTATCTAAACTAAAATTGCTCTTAGGAGTTGGAGCTGTTGTTACAACTTCATCTTCTTCTCCTTCTGGTGATAACCATTTTTCTAAAGCAACTTTCATTTCATCAAATGTGAATTTCTTAAATTCATTGCTAGGATCAGGCTGTTCATTACACCATTTTTCTACTTGTGAAGCGTCTTCACTTAATGGAGTTGATTTAAGTCTAACTCTAACTGATGATTTGTTGTAAGGAGTACCTGTTGATTCAGGTCCTACTGTTTCAATTGTAAGATCTCTACCTGAAACTATATCAGTGTAATCTCCAATTTCCTCATCCACTGCTAATGAAAGTAATTCTTCATATACGGTTTTACCAAATTGCCATAGTCGAACACCTTTGTCCTCCTCTCCTCTAACCACTACAGGTACAAAAATCCTGTTTTTAGGGTCTAATTTCTTAGCTAGAACATAATTTTCTTTAGTATATTCTTCTCTAAGTTTTGAAGCAAACAAAGCAATAGGATCTTTCTCACCATAATTAAGAGGTGAAAGCATCACTTTGTTAGTAATACCATAATAGAATTTTAATTCTGTAAATGGGTTGTTTTCATTGAATTTCGATGGTACAATCCTAATTTGTTGTTTACCTACTGTAGGTCTCCAGAAAATTAAACTGTAATCTTTCTTCGGTCCGGTCTGTGTTTTTTGTTGGAGACCATCCAACTTCTGTTTAATTGCATTTAAATCCATAAGATAACTTTTATTTTAAAACTGTTAATGTAATCCCAATATACGAAGCCCAATTTGGGGAGCCACGCTATATTTCAATTATTTTAAATATTTTTGTATTTAGCTGTTTTAACTCATTATGTTGAGTCAAGAGAATACAATTTCTATAGTGTTGCCAATCTACCTGATATTTGGTATCTACAACGCCACCGTTTAATTTCTTAATAAGTTCATTAAGAGCATTAATAGTGTATAAGGTATTAGATTCCTTTTTTCTATGTACTAAAATTGTATGTTCTGGTATTGAATGTACGTTACCTTGCTCTACATTGTAAGTGACAACATATTCATTAGTCTCTGCTATTTCTAAAACAAACACTTTATTGTAAATAATTGTATACTTGCTTTGTATATCCTCTAGAAGACCATCTAAATTTTCTAGGGTTGTAAATGTACAAAATAACTTATTGTTCAAATCTATTTCTTTTACCGATGTGATAACATCATAATTCATGTTATACGTATTTGGTTCCTTATTTAAAGTCGTAATCATAACCTTGTTTTGTTTTTATATTTAATTTATATTTTTTGAATATATTTTCTATATCCCTTATTAATTCTGTTTCTTCTTCATCCCAATCAAAAGTAAAACTATCATATGTGTATAGTATCAATTTTGTTTTTTTACCTCTTAACACCTGTATGATGTCCCATAGTATACGAACGTTCATTGACGTTTCCAAGTTTTGTAACAAATAATTAAATAACTTTTGCGGATTCATGTTTTCCAAGTTATCTTTTTTGTACACATAATTAGAAATCGGACACGTTATTTCACCTTCGCTTTCAAATTTTTCCCACAATTCTTTTACGTATATACTAATTTTTTTAAAGAATTCCAGATGTTCATACTGTTTAAATACTCCTCCGTATAGTTGCTTAAATGTTAACTCTTTTGACTCTTTATAACTTACTCCATAGAGTTGTTGTAAATGAGAGTGAATATCACTAGTGGGGAAATTATAATCAACGAGACGACAAGACAAACTAGGATGAAAAGCGCTAATATCCATTTCGACAAATTTACTATTACGAGGAATAAAAGATTTTCTACATCCGTTTTTTTGATTAAGTGCTGCATAATTTACTCCTTTAAATTTGTTTGATGGACGTGTTGTGGTTGTCCTAAGGTTGTATTGAGTGTATGCTCGTTCACCATCAATTTCATGGAAGTATTCTTCGAAGGTTGGTTTGTGTATTCGTATTCCACTTCTCTCGATGTAGTTGAACACCAAGGATACTTTATTGTTAAAGAATTCATCATATTTAGTTTTTGGAATGTTAATATTTGCTTTTAATTCATTATATAAGTTTTCACAATATTCATAATGTTTTACTACTGGAATAATTAAGTTTATGTCTTTTACTTTAGGATACTTGTAGTAATAAAAATCATGAGTTGTTGTTCTAGTTGGTATATACGTATTAGATGTTGAGTTTATGTCATAAAGAGCTTTGCTTGGAAAATAATGTAATAATTCCTTTTTATCTCTACAATATAACGTGTCAAATTTCGAGATTAATGCGTCTATACGCGTGTTTAATACACTTAAGCATTCACTATGATGAACGCATACAATAAATCCTTTACTTGCGTTTATCGGGCGAATATACACTAGTGAAATATTATTAAGAATCGGGTGAATTTTATCATTATAAGGTATTACCTCAATGAACGCTTCTTTATAACCACTATTTATTAAAACCTCTAATTGTTCCTCGTCTTCTACTAACCAATACATTTATAACCATTTTACCCTATAATATACGACCTAAATTAGTATAGGCCACGGGGTATATTTCTTCTTCTTGAAGTACCTACTTCTCCTTCTGTTGATACTTTTTGCTTTGTTAAAATATCTCCTTCTTCAATTAACACTAATATATTATGAGGAGTGTCAACATGCACTCTTCCTTCCATTATTACACCTTTAGATGGATGTACATGGTAGTATCCAATATATTCAATATCAGTATCTTTAATTTTTAATTCACCTCCACTAGTATAAAAAACTTTATTGTCTTCATTTTTAAAATATCTAGCAAATCTATCTTTAAATGAATCAAAAAATCCTACCCATCCATTAATTCGTTCTGCTCTTTTAACTATATTAATATTAGTTCTATATACATTTAATAACTCACCTCTAATAATCCAATTGATTTTTAAAGGAACGTATAATGAATATTGTACTTCTGGAGATTGATTTTTATATAAGTTATAAGTTTTTTCTGAAATTTCTTTATAGATGTAATTTGTTGCCCTCTTTAAGAAATATCTTTGATATTTTACATTATTATAATCTTCCTGTGTTGGTAATGGGGTAGATGTTATTAGAGGGATTTTTGGGGTTAAATTTGTATTATTTGCGTTTGTATATGCTAGTGGGTAAAATGTTGCATTTGCACTTGAGTTATAACTACCAGGATTTCCTTCTTCAGTATCTTGTTGGTTAGTTGTATTTTCAGGTTGGTTTAATTCTATTAATAAATTAGGACCATCGTTTGGTGTTGCCCCAGTATAAGATTCACCTTTAGAAGTTCTAAAAAACTTACCTACATAAGGTTCATTGGTAGATACTATATAGTATTCTTCCCCATTAGTATTTAAATTAGTCGTTATTTGGTTTAAAGGAAAATACATATTTTTATACTGTTGTAATTGAACTTATTGATTTCTTACCTTTAAATATTATTTCTAATAATTCTTTTTGTGGCATTACATCAATTTTATCTCCTCTATAAGAGTTATGAGTATAAATACCAGGTGTACCTTTAACTGCAGCTTGTGAAGGTATTCCTCTAGTTTGATCAGGGAATATGTCTCCAAAATTTTGATTAGAAATAGTAATACCAAATGTTTTCGACCAATTATTAATAATCCCCGCCATTTTAGTTAATTGTGTTGCACTATAAGATTGGAAATATTTTTTTCCTTTATATCCATTTGGATTTCTTACAATATTACCATTACTATCAACCATGTAAGTTTCAGATACTCCACCCCACTCTGATGATGTTTTTGCTTTACCAACATACCCTTGATATGTTCCATTATCTTTTTTAGTTAACCAACCCATACTTGTAAGTTCAATAGATAATGATTGTTTATTTCTTTTGACATTATAACCATTAGGCATTCCAATATGATTACTCCAAAATTTATCTGAAAATACGTGTTCTGCATGACCACCTCTTTCTATAATATAATGAGTAGCAATTGGGAATGTTTTCTTTCTCCAACCTGCAATATCTCCTTTAGCATCTTGTCGTCCTGCAGTATGATGAATTACAATTTGTTTTTTATTGGTTACTTCAGGATAATAAATTAATCCTGATCTAGATCTTGGGTTTAAAACATCAAAACCACTAGTTAATGTCACTTTTGGTTCTTGTCCTTTATATATTTCAAATTCTGTAATTTCATCAGCAATTGTAACTGCTAAATCTTTAAATTGAGTAATAGCCCCATAATTAGTTTTTTTAGTATTAGCTGTTGATATTGTTTTTAAGTTAGTAGTCCAATCATTTTCAGAAATATCATGGTCAACTTTTGATATTATAAAATTTAAAGAATTTGGGTAAGCAGGAGGTAAAAACTCTTGTCTTACATTTATTCCATTATAAATTTTAATTCCACTTAAACCATCAGTTTTAATATCTAAACCTACAGGAATAAACCCAGTTGTATTTGAAGGGTTTCCTGTCATTTCATATATTTTATTACTTAATATTTTAACATAAGATTTAAATAATTGTTTTCCTTGAGCTGTAAAATTAGGATTTAGTAAATAATAATAAGCAAATTCATTCATTTTAACTGAATTAGATTTACCTCCAAAAGCTTGAATACACCAATTTATCCATTGACCAGCAAATTCTTTTTGTGAGACCTCTTTAATATTATTTTCTCTTATATAATTTCTACATATTTGTACATATTCAGGCCAAGTTCTGTTTTCCCACCAGTCATTTGTAATAGGACAGTCTGTTATATCCCTTTTACCTTTAGCTTTTAAACCATATTGTGGGTATGTTTTTCCAGCACTAGATCTTTTCCACCCAATCCAGTTACGTGTATCAATTGGAGAATTTAAGAAATGATCATAAGCTTTTATTAATTGATCCCCCGTCATAGGATGACATTCTGGTAGGTTTTCTGGTTTTGGTACCTCTGGCGGTGGTGGATCATTATATGACATTTGAAATCTGTCTTGTAATCCTCTATTCCACGCAGAAAATGCGGTCCCATCATAATTTTTAGTGCTTGTACCTTCAGCAGTAGCTCCTATTGAAATCATTGAAGCTATATTAGGACCTATTGTAGTATTAAATTTAAAATTTCTTACAAAATTAGATGTTTGAACTGATCCTGAGGGATTGTATCCAAATAATTCTAATTGAGCAGGGGTTTTATCAAAAAATTCACTATATTCCTTTGAGGTTTCAATTCCTAAAAGTGGATTTTGGTCTATAATTGTAATTACGTTATCGTCTCTAAGTATAGGTTCTAATTTATTTATTCCTCCTATAGCCGCGTTTACACCATCACATAATTTCTTTAAAAAATTAAATAATTTTATTTCTCCGTTTTTAGAAGTTTCTTTTAAAGTTGAAGCTACAAAATCATAATTTAAATATATGTTCATAGTTCTACCATATATAGCACCTCCTTCTTCAAATACAGCAAATTCCTTCATCCTTTTCATCCATTCTAAATAACCTTTAATTGCTGTTGTTTTTGTACCAGGATTTAAATATTCATCTTTATTCATATATGTAAGTCCAGGTTCAAAAGCAGGTTTTATTAAACATACTTTAGGGTCCATTGATACTTGATAAGGGAAAACTGAACAGAGACTATTATCGCTGGTATCTATACTTAACATTTTATCTCCGTTAACTGAAGGAATACAGTTAGCATGGATATGATTCATTAACTCCCCAAATGTTAAAAAATAATTGAATTTTTCCTTTTGAAATTCTGCTTCATTTATTTGTTTTCTAACACTTCCATGAACGTTATTATCTTCATCAATTAAAGAATATAATCCAAAATAGTTGGAATGAATTACTTGAGCAGGTTGAGCAGGGATTGAAAATGCACCAAAATTGAAGGCTTTAACAGCTTCGGTTGTATACGATCCATTAAATTTATTTGGTTTTGTTGCTACATCTAAAAATAACTGATAAGCTAACATTGAAGTAGTAGCATCAGAAACTATTGCTGAATCCTTAAGTTGAGCTGCTGTTACAGCGTATTTATCAGAAATTTGTTTTTTTAATTCTCCTATTGATACTATATTTTGAGGTAAATTTACTGTTAATGATTCTATAACATCTCCTACTGTAATAAGTTTTAAAGTTATATCATAAGACCCATCTTGGTTGAATGTCCAATCAAAATTAACTACTTTACCTAAAAATCCATCATAATTTCCTTCATATAGTTCTCTATATTTTTCAATAGCAGGAAGAACGGAATTAAAACTTTTTCCTTTCCATTTAAACCATTGATTATCTATAATAGTATTTTCAACTTGTTGAGGTATTTTTGATTTTGTTGGATCAGAAGATTGATATTTATCCCAACCCCATTCTAACATCATAGAATACCCTAATCTAAGATATAATAATTCAATTAATTCAAATTGAAATTTATTTTGAGCTTTTATTTCTACAGTTGCTTCTCTAATTGAACCCCTATTTTTACAATTTACTTTAGCACTTATAATTCCAGGAGGAGGTACTATACCAAAGCTAGTTCCACCTAATCCATAAGAAAATTCATCATTCCAAACTTCTGCTTTTCGATTTAATACTCCTGATCTTTGTCTATAACTTCCTTTTTGTTTTACAGTACCATCTGAATTAGTTATAGTTTCCTTATCTATTGCAGATATTGTATTAAATAGTACTGATTTTTTTGCTAATTCAGTACCCATAAATTTTGAAGTATTAGTTAAACCTAACGCTTTTAATTTATCATCCCCATAGTTTTTAGTATAAGCTTGGTACTGTGCTTCTGTAATCTTTTCATCAGGAAACTTAGCTTGAAGTGCTTCTTTATTAGGAGCAGAAATTATTTGTACTGAAGATGCAAGTTTAACCCAAGCATTTTGGTTAGATAAAAGATTTAAATCTGAATTGCTTCTACTTTTTTTACCATGAAGAATTTGTCTAGTATTAATTTGGGACTTTACATATCCTTCAAACGATTCCCCTATTATACTCATAACTCATTTCTATTATTTAATCTATTATAGGCACTTTTAATCCCTCCTACATTTGAAGGTATTCTAACTTGTACTCCTAAAGGAAGATAATATGAATTTTGAGGTAATTTTTCATTTGCAATTGAAATAATCCACCATAAACTAGAATCTCCATAATATTGAAGAGCTAATTGATCATATCTGTCTCCTTGTTCAGCGTAAACATAAGTATCATTTATAGAAAGAGGTATTTGAGGGTATTTTGGAGATGTATAATATCTATCTCCACGTATACCATCAGGTTTTCTATTACTTTTAATTCTTATGTTTGTATATCTTGCCATATATTATTAATCAGGGATGTAATTAACCCCGCTGTAATTATTGTTATATCCGTTATTTAATGCAATAAATCTTTCTTGTCCATACTTGTTAATAAACCCATTATTTCCTTTATAACTGTTGGATTGTAATTGAGGTATAAAGTTATGAATTGGTTTGAAATTAAATCCACTAACTTTACATATCATAGGCATCTCTTTAACTGATGTATCAGTTGCTATTTCATTGCCTTCTTCTCCTACAGTACTAAAATTAGGTCCATCAGGTATTGCTATTTCCCATGGAGATTCTTCAGGTACAGTTAAAGTAAGACCTTCTAAAACTCCAGGTTGTTCGTAACACCATCCTCCTATCGTTAATGTAATTAAGTTTCCTCGCATATACCCGATATCTGAGTAGTTTGGTGCAAGAGATGATGCTAAATAATTTAATTTTTGGTATTGTGGTATTAATTCTTGTTTTGATTGAGCAGCTACTGTCCAACCTAATGAAATTGTTCTATCAAATCCTTTATATTTATAAAAATTTTCACCTCTACCCATATATTTTATAGCATCCCAACCAGCTGTATAAGCATCAGACATATTATCAATTATAGCTCTAAAATGAATATAAGTTTTTAATGTTGGGTTATTATTATCAATAATTCCAATTCTAAATTTAACAAAATCATTTTTAGTTTTATCTGCTGTTACATTTTTTGATTGGTATAAAGGATAAGCGTTAACTTCATCTAAAGCATGTATATAAGTAGAATTACCTACTATAGTATTTGGACTATTTGTATCAGCATCTCTTTTTCCTATTGAGTAACTTGAAATATTTCCTTTTTTTCCAGGATCTCCTAAATTAACTCTTTTATTAAACTTATTTTTATCATCATAAGGTAAAGAATTAGGTATTTGATTACCATTATCAGTAATCTTTCTTCTAAAATCCTTAATATCATTAGCATCATTAGTCTTTGAGTAAGGAATATTAGATTCAATTTCTTGTTGTGTCCAAACTTGTCTAGGAACTGATTTAGATATTCCACTTCTAAAAGCTTTATTATCTGCTTTTGTTTCTAAACTATAAGGATTTAAAGTAGTATCATAAACCCCATAATATTTTGTAGCTCCATTACTATCAAAAGTATTTAAAAATGGATCAATAAAATATTTAGTATTATCTTCAGTTTGTCTAAAAATTTTAGAATTACTATAAAATGCAGCTGATGCTCCTATTCTATATAATTTATCATTTTTTAATTTATCTGATAGATTGTCATTATTAACTGTTGGAGATAAATTTTTATTTGGTCCTAAATAATTTATTGTTTCTCTTTCACCATTAACAGGTACTGTGCGTGTTTCTGATAGTGGGAATGGACTATCAGGGTTTTGCATATTATATGATATAGCTGAAAAATTAGGAACTGATCTAAATCCCGATATATAACTTGATGTACCATATGAAGGTCCTGCTAAGCTTATTCTAGTATAAGGATTGTTAATACCTGTTCTTTGATCCGATAACATATTAAGTGTTGTTTTACCAACCCCTAATGTAGCACCTGGTCCTCCACTATATGAATATAAAGTATTTATACCTTGATTATTAGTATTAACTTTATCAAGTAAACCAAATAATCTACTTTTATTACCTTCGGTACCATCAGTAGCTATTGTATTTAAATAAGTAGGTAAACCTAAAGGTGTATTACCATCAGGTGATCCTAAAGTAGTATTTTTTAAAGGATTTAATCCTTGTTTATTTAAATGTATTCCTAAAGCATTACCTACAGTTTGTCCTATTGTAGATAAAGGAGTATATAATCCCTGATTTAATGCTATATTATCTTTAATAAATTGACCAATTGCAGATCTTTCTTGAGGTTCTTCTGCTTCACCCTGTTTGAATGGAACATACCCTGCTTGAGAACTAACATTAGATAAAGATAAAATATTTTGTTTAGCTGTAAATAATGTTCCTATTAAATTAACAGGTCTTCTACCATTATTACTTGCATCTACACCTAGTGGATCATCTGCGTTTGTAGTATTTATCTTACCTCCTCTACCTGGGTAAAATAATTTAGATATTCTTGTTGCATCATTAAGAACAATTCTAGGCAGTAAAGTTCCACCTCGTAAAAGAAAATCGGGTCCTCCTGTTCTACCTACATCTGATAAATCATCGGGTATTTTTCTCGTTACGAAGGGTTGAGCGCTGTTTCCACCGCCAACTGTATCCTTACCATACCTTAAAGATTTAAGGTTAGTTCTTAAATCAACTAAGCCCATATGTTACTGTGGTAAGTTGTTCAAATACTTGTCTCCTTCTTGAACTGTAGCTTCAAGTGTAGATGGCATTGGTAAAACTCCATTTGCAGGTGTTACCTGAGATGCATTTGGGTCACCAATAGTAGAATATTCCTTATGTAAAGTTGATGTTTGAAAATTAGGAACATTCGGTGTTTGTCCATTTAAACTTGTATTACTCGCTTGTCCAGAAATTAATTTGTTTAGTAAACTCATAATTGTTGTTTTATTATAAATATTATATTATTGTACTTCGTATAAACCTAGAGGAGCCATTTCAGGTGTTTTATTAACTAATTTTTCTAGTAACGCATTTGTTGCACTCATATCGGTTGATTGAGCTGCTACTGTAGTTCCTCCATCTAATGCAGATGGTGGAGCCATTCTTAAAGCATCATTTTTAGTTCCTTGAAATATACCTCCTTCTCTTGGAGATGCTACAATAGGTCCTCCATTAGGGTCTATTTTTAAATCCCCTACTTTACTTAACGCTCCAAAACCTGCTGCTAATACTGCGGCTGCTGCTATACCACCAACAATAGGTGCTGCTAAACCACCTACAATTGTTGCTGCTAAAGCTGTAGAAACAGCAGCAAAAGTAGCATATGCTGCATATACAATAGCGGCCCCGACAAGACCTTTTAATAATTTTCCTACTGTGCCTAATGGGCCTATCATATTTGAAAATTGTTCTCCTAAGAAAGCAGCACCATCCATTAAAAATTTAAAAGGTATTAGAATAGCATTGACAATTTCAAATATACCTCCAAAAATTTCAAATACAGGTAACATTGATTCTCCAATCATACCAAATATTTCATTTATTCTTTCAGTAGCAGCGGCCATTTTATCAGCCATTCCTACTTGTTCTCTTAACCCATCTATTCCTTTTTGGGCTAGTTCTTCTTGTGCTTGCGCTAAACCAACTTCTTGTATTCTTTTTTGTAATAAAGCTTCTTTTTCTTTTGCTTCATCACCTGTAGCTCCTGCTAATTGTTCTTGTATAAATAAAGTTTCTGCTAAATCATCTCTATTCATACCAACAGATTTAGCTAAAGCTTCCTGTTGTATTCTATTCATTGCAGCAAACTCAGCTGATGAACCTACTTGTTCTGATATTTCTCTGGCTACAGTTGCTAAGTCATTATTTAATGCTGCTTGTCTAGCTTTTTCTAAGTTAATATCTTTATTAAGTAATAATTCTGCTTCCAATTCATTTGCAATAGATGATTCAAAATCAAGTAAACTATTTGCTATATTATCTACTTTAGATAATTCCATACCTAAAGATTTAGCTGTAGCTACTGCTTCAGCTATTAATTTAGGATTTTTAGCAAATGACAGTGTAGTAGCTGCTGATACTTTACCTATATCTCTTAATAAATCTTTTTCGTTTAATAAAACACCATTTTGTTGAGCTGATATTTGGGCTTGAGCCATAAACTCACCTGTAATATCATTCATTGATTTACCTGTGGTTAATGAAATAGCGGCTATTCCTGCGAGTTCTTCATTAGTAAACCCTGCCATTTCTCTCATTTCAGTCATTTGTACTAACATCTCTGTATTTAACATTACATTAGTACCTAAGGATTGATTTATAGCTGCCATTGATTCAGCCATCCCCCTAGTATTAACAAATAAGCTCATAGAATCTATAGAAGCATCTCTTAATTCTTTTCGCATTGCTAAAGCTTCTGTATAAGATATATTCATACTTTTTGCCATATCCGCTGCTGCTTTATCACCTGCAACTAATGCTTCAACTAGTTTCATTAACATAGCTAAAGGTCCTAAAGATTTTAATAATGAATTTGATATGCTTTTCATAGCTGCTTTCATAGAAGCACTATCTATAGCAGCCTTTGAGAAAGCTCCTTTAGCATCTTCCGCTAAGTCATCTGTAGTAATACCAGCAGCTTCCATAGCATCTTCAACTTTCATTCCTTCTTCTACCAGTTTTTCAAACTTGTCAACACCAAATTTCTTTTTTTCTAAATCTGCTGCTATATCTCTAGCTTCACTTGCGGCCGCACCAAATGAAGGAGCTAGTCCTGAAAGTAAAGGAACTTTATCTAAAACTTTTTCAATACCATCAAATATTCTTACACCTTTTGCTTTAGAAATATTTTCAGTAATATTGTTTACTAAACCTAATTCAACTTTAAGTTGAATAGCGTTATTAATTTGATCATCTATACTTCCTGCTAACTCTACATTGGATCTAATTTGAGCCTCTGTTAACCCTGCAGTTTCACTCTGAAGTTTAGCTTGGGTTTGTTTTAAAAGATTAATATTTTTATCTACTTTGATTTTATCTTGAGATAATTTTTTTAGAGCTTTTTGATCTATTAGTTCATCTTTAGTTAAAGATGATAAATTTTCTGAAATTCTAGTGATAGAATTGGTAGCTCTTAAAATAGCAGATTTTTCAGCTTTTTGGAATTTTAGCTGTTTAGTTTGGTCTTTTATAACATTAGATATATCTTGCTGGTCAGAAAGTATATTTTTATCAGTAGCTAATCTCTCTTTTTCAATTCTTAATCTTTCTTTTTCAATTTTAAGGGATGCCTCTTGTTTCTGATTTATATCAGAAAGTATTTCATTTATGTCCTTAGCATTTTTTTTCCCTTTATCTAGATTAAAAGCCATATAGATGTTTTATTATAAATATTATTACTTATAACTTGTTTTACCTTTATATGCTTTAGATTCTTGAGCAAAGGCAGGTGTGTTTACTTTACCATCAGCTGAGACAAGGGTTTTATTACCTTTTTTTCCTCCGCTTTTTGCATTTTCCATTGCTTGGGATTCTTCTTTATAATGTTTATCTATTTCAGACCAAGTAAATTTCCTTAGCCAAATAGGCATATTATAAATAGTATCAAAATCATATCCTCCTTTTCCATAGAATATCATTTGATGTATAGTAGAAAATAAATTTACTCTAAAATTAGGAGCATTATTAGTAGTCAGGCCAAAAAAAGTTAAGTCCTATAGGGACTACTACCTCCTCTCCATTATCCAAAATATAGGATAAATTTACATCTGGTTGAGTTTTAGCTATATGTTCTCTAAATGCTCTAGCATCTCTAGCTAAAAACCTATTATCTACAAATTCTCTAATTTCTTTTTTTTCTTCACTTCCATCTACGGATGTAATAAGATATTTTAGTCTTGTAGTTAATTCTGCTGTATCTTCTTTTTTTATTTTTTTAAGCCCTGCTATTTCCCTTTCTACCTGCTTTTCTAATTTACCTGTAGCTAGTTGATAGGTTAAAACTGTACCTGTTGCTGGGGTAGTAAAACTAAATTCATTTTTACCTGCCTCAAAATCATCTTCATTAATATCTTTATTATCTAATGTAGACATATCAAGGGTATAATTTACTCCTTTTATTGATATATCATAATCTTTACCATATCCTAAAATACGAGTAGCAATTAATAATGCATTTTTATCACCTACAATTAAATCATCAATTTTAATATCTTTATCAACAATAACAGATTTAAGTAATTTTTCTAACACTACACCCTTTTGAATATAAGATTGATTAGAAAGAATATCTTCTTCCTTAGCAGTCATATATTTAATTTCTACTTTACCACTAGATAATGGATTGTCTTTTGCATAGATTAGACCTTTTGATGGCAATTCTACCTCTTCAGTCGGGAATTTATATTCGCTCATATACTTTATTTAATTAATAACGTTTATTATACATATACAATATAAAAAAAAGCTTGGCGTAAGCCAAGCAATTTTTATAAAAAGGAGGGGTAAATATTTTTAGAAATTTAGTATACAGTAATCTGGTTGAACTGTTACTTGTAATTCCTGAGCAGCGTTTTCATTATCCCAGTTGTAATCTCCAAAGTTAGCTTCTGTAATTAAAGCTCCTTTAATGATCCATTCTGAAACGATATCACCTACAGGTCCTAATACGTTCATAGTTAAATCTTTTTTATAGAAATCACTATATCCGTCTCTACCTGTTACTGATTCGTGGTGTAATCTAACCCATTCCATTACAGCTTGTGCACCACTTGGAGTAATTGGATCAAATAGTGTCATTTGAATCGTATTCCAAAGTGTTTTACCTTTAACATATCTTGCAACGTTAATGTGGTTTAATTGAACTGTACCTTGAGTTAATGAAACAGCTCCCATACCTTTAATTTGGTATGAAGGAATCCCGTCAACGTATAGGATAAACCTATTTTGTTGCTTTGGTTCAAATGCTGTATAAAATATTTCGTTCGGGTCTAATACTGCCATTGTTGTTTATTTTATTATAAATATTCTATTTTTTAATTTTTATTCAGGAAATGTTGCTCCAGTTGGTAAAACATTGAAATCTAATATTACGAATTCAGCTGTTTTAGTTGGTTGTAGGTAAATTTGTCCTACTAGCTCATTTCTATCTATTACGTCTGGTGTGTTATTTGAAGCATCCATTACAACTTTAAACGCGTATAATCCTTGTCTTTGTTGTACACTTTCTAAGTATGGGTTAACTTCTGCTAAGAATGCATTTCTTGTTGCATTTGTATTTTGTTCAAATACTAAGTTATCTGATACTTGTACAATGTATGATTTTAATGCTATTAATAATCTACGTACATTTACTCTATCTAAAGCACTTGCTCTTTTCTGTAATGTTTTCTGTCCAAATACTACAACTCCACTTCCTGGGAATGTTGCAATTGGGTTAACATTTGCTTCATATAATGTGTCTCTGTTTCCAGATGTTAATTTTCTTTCAGCTCTAACTACACTACCTAAAGCTCCTCTAATTAGACCTGCTGGTGCGAACCATGGATCTGAAGAAGCATCTGTAAATGCATATACTGCTGGTATATAAGTTGAAGCTGGTGCCCATACTGTTTGTCCAGTATTTGCATCAACTGTCTGTAACCAAGGCCAGTATGTAGCTGAGTATGAAGTATCGTATGAAGATGCTTGTGTAGTTACTGAGTTGATTGTTGCATCATATGCCACTAAGTCAATTACTGAAATACAATCTGTTCTACTTTGTGCTAATGCTACAATTGAACTAACTTGTGATGAATGTATAGATCCTATTAGTCCAGGAGCTGATATTACATTATATTGATAATCATCTTTATTAGTTAAAATATTAATTGAAGCTGTATAATCATCAGGACTAATACCTTGTATGTTTGTAGCAGTTATATTTTCATTAAATTTAGCATTATTGTCTATTACATTTTTACCTGTAGCGGCTGCAAATGAACCTGATCCTACTAATGGTAAACTTCCTGTAAATGCTGCTTTAATTGAACCATCATTATTAAAATATTGAGGTGTTGGTGTTCCAACGCTATCTACATAAACATAAGCACTTCTACGTGGGTAATTACCATTTGTTTTTACATAGTAATCAGCACCATCTTGTTCTATACTATAATAAGTATCTCCTATTACTTTACCAACATAATTAACTGCTGTTGGATCTAATGATAAGTTATTATAAGTTTCTAAAATAGCTTTTTGATTATTAACATCATTACCACGTCTAATTAATAATGAAAATTGTCCTGATGATGTATTTACTGAAGCAATTTCCCATCTTAGGTTATCAGCTGATCCACTTTCTAATGAACCATTTGCATTTAACGAACCTGAAGAGTTCATAATTTCACCTTCAGAGATTGTTTTTAAAACAAATGATTGTTTTTGATATTGGGTAGCTGCTGCATCCGCCCAAGCGTTAGCCATGATACCACTTCCGTTTGGACCTGCTTGACTACCTGAAGTAAATGCAGATGTAAATGAACCAGATACTGCTCTTGATACTAATAATGATTCACCACCTTGAGCAAAATAATTTCTTGCTGCGATAGAATTAAGATATGTGTAATATTGGGAACCGCTTTCTACTGCTCCTCCAAAAATAGCCTCATATTGTGAAAATGAAGATACCGCTGTTGGAATTTGCACAGGACCTTTAACTGCAGGTCCTATAATTGCTGCACCAAAAGTTACAGGTCTTGATCCAATAAACGACTGATCATTTTCTCTTGCTAATACACCCGGAGATATTAATGTTTCTGCCATTGTTATATGTTATATTTATTTTGTTTTATTATAAATATTAAAAATTATCTCAAAAAACTATTCTACTGGGATGATTTCTCCTTTTTCTAAATCAAGATTACCGTCACCATATTTTTCTGTAAGTTCTTTGGCTAGATTACTTTGATCTACTCGTAGTTTTTTAAACTTTTCTAATATTTCTTCTTTTTTTTCTTCCAATAGTTCAAATTGTAATTCAATTTGTCCTAATGCCCCTACTATCTCATTTGTATCATTTTGATAGTCTTTTAATTTTGCAACTTCTTCTTCTGATAACTTTTTATTTGCCATAATGTCTAATAAATTTTGTGTTGGTTATAAATATATATAAATAATTAAAAAAATACACCTATTGAAGATCTCTTAAATTTCTTTTTCTATGATCATCAGTTGGATTTTGTATAGGTTGATCTGCATCTTCTATATTACTTACTGTTTCTGTTCCAATAGTAATTTTAGCTTTTGAATTATAAATTTTAGTAGAATTTAATTCTCGTTGGATTGTATCTGGGAGAATGTATCCTCTTAATCTTATATTAAAAGTACCTGTAACTAATCTATCTTTACCTGTTGTTAGTTCAGTTGCAGTAGTAAATGAATCTATAAACGCTCTAAATTGAAATCTTTCAGGGTTACCCCAATAAGCATCTGATGCGTATTCACATGCTTCAATTATTTTATTTAATTGTTCCATGTAATAAGTTTGAATTATACAACTATATTCCATAGTTACATAATCAGGTTGGGCTACTACATGAAATTTTTCTACAGGTTTTCTATTATTTAATGTAGCAAAATTACTATAAAAATTCTTTGGACTATATTGTTTAGACCATTTACCATATAAGTTAGGTTGGTTAGCATCTAATTTATTTGCTACTGTTCTATCTTTAGCTATTGAATCCCTTTTAATTACAATAATAGGTAACATAATTGCACCTTTTTTATCTCTATAATATCCATCACGTTGAAATGATTTCCATCTTTCAGGAGCACCATAAATTACAGGTACTTCTCTACGTTGGCCATTCTGGTATACAAAGGGTTTTATTTGATTTATAAAATAATAAAATATAGCTTCATCAATATCTTTAATACCAATAGAATATTGTTTACTAGAATCACCTTTCATACTCATTTGAGCAGATCTATTAATAGCTATACCTGTATCTTGATAATTTGGGTTAACTGGTATATTAGCATCATTAGGATTAGTTTGAATCCCTCTGTCTTCTATACCTCTAAAAGCTTGATGTTTATTCTCGCTTAAAGTTAATTGATATTTTGGTATTGGTTTTCTTGGTTTTGCCATTACATTCTTTCTTGATATGGTGAAATTGCTACTTTATCTGCTGGTATATAATATGTTGATACTAGTATTGAAACATTATTACCAAATTTTTCTAATCCTGGATTTAATGGGTTTGGTGTTCCATCAGAATCATTATTAGGATATTCAGGATTTTTACCTCCCCAATATTGGTTAGCAATTGTACTTTGTACCCCATAATATGCTTCTTCAAATAATATAATATCTCCTACTCTAGGAACAACATCTTTTTCTACTAAATCATCTCTTAAAAAGTAAAAATTAATAGGTTGGTTAAATTGAATACCTTCTACATTTTCACCATATTCTTGATCTCCTCTATCCATTAAAACATTAAACAGAAAAGGACCATTATAATATTTTTCCTCAGCTGCTTCACCATAGATATTAACTTTAGTTTCTTCTAATCTAAATTGGTAAATAGCACATTGCTGAGTAATAATATTACCCATAACCTCTCTATTTAAATGTCGCATCAGAGACCAGTCTCTGATTCCAGTATACATTGCCATATTATCCTATAAAAATAGTCCAAGGGACTTGTTGTAATTCCTTCATTTTAGAATCTGCTTCATTTGCTCTTCTTTCTAAAGAAGCCATTCTAGATGTTTCATCAAAATATGTTCTTAATCTTTCTATTAAAGCAGTTTTTTCAGCTGTAGCTGCTGCTATTAAATCCGATTGATTAAGTGTTACATCTGCGTTAGGAATAGGTATAGTACTATATTTACCTCTTACGTAACCTAACATTTCTTTTGCTAATGCTAGTGTATACTCAAATATCCATTGTCTACCTACTGAATTAATAAATTCGTATGTTGGGTTTTCATATGGAGCATTTGATACATTTGTAACTTTATCTCGTTCTTGACTAACAGATGTATTTATTCTTTCTTGTCGTATAATATACTCAAACCAAATTTGAGGTCCTACTGATCCAGAAGGAACATCATTAAAACTTGGAATTGGGAATACTCTTAATTTATCATTTTTAATTTCAAATGAATAATTATTTAATCTTATTTGTTGGTTTAATTCAATTTGTTGTATTACTGCTAAATCATAATTTAGTGGAGCCATTAAATATCCTAATCCATCTCCAAATCCACCAATACCCATTACACCAGCTGCTAATACACCTCCAAATCCAAATCCATTATAAGGATCTAAATAACGTGCAGATGCTGGATATGGTTCTTGATAAAATACTCTTTTTACTTCAATACCTTTTTCTCCATAAGCTGCTGAACCTGTACCTAATGAGCTAGTTATTTGACTTTCTGAAATAAAAGTACTAAATGAATAATCTTGTTGACTTGATGTTAAATGAAATGATCCTGTATAATAAGGTACATTTCCTCCACTACCTGCTTCTTCACCATATTGTTCAGTTAATCTAACGATTGGTTCAAAACTCGGTGTTATAAGCGCTTGATTTAAGCTTGACCCAGTGGTTAATCCCTCGAGTGATAATTGATTATCTCGTATTTTATACGCGTATAATTCGTTACCATACGTTGTCACAGCTTCTTCAAAAGCAGTAAAAAATGATCCAGATTGTAATTCGATATCTACTAAAGGATAACCTAATCTAGCAGCACAAAATTTAGCTACTTTTACTGCGTCGGTTGTAAACTCATTATCCGAATTATAAAAACCGAATGGTACCGCACTATCTACCCATTTAGGGCAACCATCATAAATTGGTATGTTCATATCTAAACTATTTTATTATAAATATGAAAAAAAAAGGCCGAACTAACGTTCGGCCTAATTTCTATTTATCTTGGTTAATTACTCATTATAGAGTGTTTAAACCTGCGATATCAATTGTTCCGTAGAATTCTGGTCTAACCATCTTCTTAGCGTAACGAGTCAATAGACCTTTTCTTGGTGTAAAGGTATTTGGATCGTATACTAGAGGAGTCATGATTAATGGAATATATGGAGCAAATACAGCACCTGTTTCTAAGAACTGAGATCCTCTGAATCCTAACAATACTACGTTAGATTTCATGTAAGGGTTCTTATAAACTTTATATCTTCCGTTTAACTGACCAACTTTCTGAACACCAAAAGCGTAAGTTGCTTTAGCAGCATCTCCATCAGTGTCAGCAGCAAATCCTGGAATAGATTCTAGGATAGTACCTACAGAAGGAGAACATACTAGGAAGTTTGCTCCACCTCTTAAAGTTTTCTGGTGAATGATGTTACTTAGTTTTTGGATTTTAGTTCCAAGTGTTTGGAACCACTGTCCTTGAGAGTTGTAGAATCCTAAGTTAGTTTGAGCACCTGCAGCGCTAGTAATACTAACGTTGTTTTCAGCTGACCATACTTCGTTTCCAGCAGCAGCGCTACTGATCAACATATCAAGAATTTCTAGATCAATTTCTAGTGAAATGTACTCACTTAAGATAGAAGTCAATTCCGCTTCAGCATCTAATGCATGGTATGCATTTAAATCCTGTGCGAATTCTGGCGTCCATACAGCTTTCAATTTTCTAGTTTTAGCAACGATAGCAGATGATTTCATCTGTACGTTGATTTCTGGGATTGAGATTGATGGAGAGTTCAAGCTGTTTGGCTCTGGGTTTCCATCTTCAAAATCACCTCTGTATCTATCAGTTGGTTGTAATTGGTAAACGATAGTGTTAGTATCATCAACTGCTACACCAAATGATTTACTTACGATAAAGTTAACAACTTGTGCACTTTCATCCCATTTAGTGAATTGAGATAATTGATTACCAACAATTCCACTTTCGTATGCATTAGCATCAGATCCTGTAATAAACTGGAATGCATTAGCACCTTCTTTATCTAAAAAGTCTAGTGCTGCAACCGGGATACTTACTTTATCAAATGTAGGGAATCCTGAACTTGAAGAGTAATTTGAATCATAATCCATATCAGCTAGAGTAGCTGTTGCTACTGCAGATGCTGTTGGGTGAATTGATTGTGAGTTGTTAATTGAATAACCGAATCTTCCTGATCCGTATAAACCACCTTCGCTGTCGTTTCCAAAGTTGTTTCCACCTATACTGTTACCGTATAATGAAGAACCACTTGAGAATGGTGATTTGTCGCTTCCGTATTGGAAGTCTAAGAAAAATACTAGACCTGAAGGCAAGTTCATTGGTTGAACGCTAACAAATTCTTTTGCTGCGATTTGACCAAATACTTTTCTTACCAAAGGTAAAGCAACTCCTGCCCACTGACCACCGATGTTAACCTGTGTTTGTGAACTAAAAGTACCACTTGAAGCAGCACCTCCACCAGTTTGTGAAGACTCAACTACAAGTTGTTTAGCTTGGTTTTCTAAGATAATACCCATGTTTGATTTGTGTGCACCATCTAAACCTTCTAAAAGACCTGTTTTTTCCCATTTTCCTGCTAACCTTGCTGCATCTGACTGCATGTTTTGGTAAGAGTTAGCACTTTCTAATAGTGAATTTAAGCTCATTTTAATAATTTTTAAAAGTTTAATTTAATTTAATTTTACAATAACCCAGCAAGTTTTCTCATTCTGTTATAAACATCATTAGACTCGATAATTGGTTGTTTTGTTGCTTTTGGTTCTAAACCACTAGCTTTTGAAGCAGCACCTTTTTTAACTGATTCATTGATTGTTGGAGTAGTTACACTTGATGTAATTCCCTCATTCAATGTTTCGAAAATAGTTTTTGCTTGTTCAACGTTTTTCGCTTTGTCAAATGCTTTTAACACTTTGATTTTTTTACTTTCGTTTAAGTTTTTCGCTTTGAAAATTTTATTAGTGTAAAGTAATTTAGCATTTAGTAAGTTAACTTCATTTAATTCATCTTTCAATGTATTAATTTCAGCTAAAGCAGTTTCTAATTCTTCAGAAACATCTCCAGATTTAGAAAATCTTCCTCTCTGAGATTTTATCTCAGTTGGGGAATCATCTTTGTCTCCGTCTTTGTTACTGTAGCCTTCGTCTACTTTTTCTTCTTCTTTTGCTTCTTTTACTTCTTCACCTTCTTTTTTCTTAGCTTCGTCGATTTCAATGTCTACGTCTACGTCGTCTTCAACTTCTACGTCTTCAACGTCTTCAACTTCAACTTCGTCTTCTACGAATTCATCGCCAGGCTCGATTTCTCCAGCTGCGACCATGTCTTTAATGACATCCTCGATAAATCCTTTAAGGTCGTCTTCTGACA
>CAACVC010000082.1_pt1 | contig 21302 bp, 24 predicted proteins | sample 2381761 | NCBI WGS metagenome assembly CAACVC01 (sample SAMEA5211966, study PRJEB30684) | marine metagenome | biome: Marine; feature: Epipelagic; material: Water | collected 2015-10-15 | depth 45 m
AGTATTTAATTTTTCTGCTGCTTTTTCTAAATTAGTTTTTTTTGCTGGTGGAGGCATTAAACCAGCTCCTGTTGATTTTGAGCCAGTTTCTGTAATTTTTATAGGTGTTCGTTTATTTACTTTTATCATATCGTGTAGAGCTTTTAATTCTCCATGTTCTAATCCGTGTTCATATATAGCTCGTGCTTTTGCTTCTATTACTGATCCTTTGCCTCCATCCCGCCCGTTATTACTTGTAAAGTTTTCTAATTTATGGGTTTTATAAGGGTTTATACCTTCATAATTAGATTCAACAACATTTACTTTTGTATTATTTTTACCTTGGACTCGTAGTGATTGGAAACTAGCTATATCATCTTGAGTCCTCCATATTTCGTGTTCGGATGTTTGATTTTTTTCTGGATCGGTTATATTATTTCCAGCGATCCATGGGTTAAAATTTCTACTGTTTATATCAAACATTTTACCCATAGCATAACTCTGCTGACCTCCTTTACTGTACCCTGATAGATTTTCTATATTTGCTTTACCATATTTATTAATAACAGATTCTACTAATTCTTTACTTTTTATATATTGGGGATGAGATTTTTCAGTACCAATTCCAATACGAGCATCATATTCTAAATCATTAATATTTTTTTTATCAGTCCCTCTAAAACTTACTTTAACTTTTCCAGTACTCCTATTTTTTACTACTACACCTAAATCATTACTTAATTCAGTATCTAATTCATATTTATTAAATAATCCACTTTCAAATAAATATTTTTCACCTAATGCCGGGTCTTTATAATATTTAGTAGATAGATTATTAATTTTTGCGTCCTCCATAACATTTTCTGGTAAAGCATCATGAGTTTTAGTTGTAGGTTTTTTTAAAGTAAAAGTATTTACTAAATCACTTAAACCTTCTTTTATTTTTTTTTCTGTTTTCTTTTCAGCTTCTTTTTGTTTTTTAGTTTGTGGTTTTTGTTTTTGTTTTTTTAATAAATTTAATAAATATTTAATATATTCTACTTCTTCTTTATATTTATTCATTTCGGTCGGTGTAAAAGTATTAACTACTTGATTTAATTTTTGTAGTTCTAAATCTTCAAATGAACTCATATAATCTATATAATATATTTTTATGAAAATAATATATATTAAATTATTATAATGTCTGATGTTATTAGACCAGTTAAAGAATATGTTTTACATATACGCAGTAAAGATTGTGATAGGACTGGTGATTTAAATAGTCATTTATTTATAGATTTAACTGAACCAATTATTTTTGATAGTAAAATATATGAATTACATCAAGTAGTTTTATCTGGTGAGATCCCATATACTTTTTATAATGTTAGTAGTGATTTAAATAATAATATTATTAGATTTACAGCTAATGGTGAGCCTTTACCTTTCACATTTCCAAATAAAAATTATGATATTAATGAAGTGGTTAAAGTATTGAATGATGGTAATTTTCCTTTTACTGTTTCTTATGATCGCTTTACTATGAAATTAACTTTTGCTAATAATACAAATTTTACAAATATATTAAATTTATCTACATCAACAGCTAATAAATTTTTAGGATTTGATGAAAACGCATCTGATATAACAGTTTTATCTAATCAATCTATTACATCATCTGGTGTGGTTGATTTGGCTACTGTTCATAGTATATTTATTAAAAGTAATAGTTCTTCAAATATGATATTTAGTACACGAGCTGGATTTAGTAGCACTATTCAGAAAATTTCTATTGATGTTAATAGTGGAGGTATTATATATTTAAATCAGAATGACTCTAGACAGCATACTGTATTACATAGTAATGTAGAATTTTTAGAATTGAAACTAACCGATCAGAATAATAATCTATTAAACTTTAATAATATTAATTATGAGATTACTATGGCTTTCTATATATATCCTATTAATAAAATTGTTAGAACACAAACTTTAAATATTAGAAATAATCAACTACTAACAACTAATAATAATCAAAATAATATGAGACCATTTGATAATAATTTTCAATTAGATCCAATTCAAGAAGAAGAAGAAATAATTAATACAGTTAATCCTATTGAACATAAAGCAAATCGCTTAATAATAGATGATATAATTGATGAAATACAAAGTTAAAATTACCATAGAAAAATTTATTATTTTTTTCTATTAATTTACACAAAATACAGTTTTATTTTAATTAACTTCAAAAAAATTAAAAATTTAATGTTGTTTAAAATGAAAATTATTTTCTATGTTATTAATATAAATGCCTTATAAAAAAATCTATATTGAATCCGACGATGATAACGATAGTGATGATACAATTGAACCACAAGAAACCGTTATAGAAGAAATTAAATTAAAAAATAATAAAAAAATAATTCAAGATGAAGTACAAGATGAAGAATTATTAAGTCCTGTAAAGAAAAAAAAAGGTAGACCAGCAAAAACAGAACAGGAAAAATTAGAAGAGAAATTATCAAAGAAAACTATAATCAAAGAAAAAATTGTATATATGATCCCAGATGAATCTGGTGGTTATAAACAAGTTAAGAACAAACAATTAACAGCAAGAGATTTAAAGAAAATTGAAGAACGAAAAAAAGCAGAGCAGATGGAGTTAGAACTTGGTAAAAAATTATTAAGAACTAAAAATGGTAAAGTTGATAAACGGTCTATTGGTGAACGCACAAGGACACCTGCTCAAATTGAAGCTACTAAAAAAATGTTAGAAGCTAATAAAAAACGGCGTGAAGCTCAAAAAGAACTAAAAGATTTGAAAAAAGAAAATAAAACAAAGGAAGTCGTAAAGGAAGCTTTAAACGAAGTTATTTATAAACCTTCAAAAAAACCAGAACCAAAGCCATCCCCCTATGATAATTTAAAATTTTAAATATATTGTAATATTATATGACCAGTATATTTTGTAGAGTTGGGAAAAAAAATCCTATAAAAGATAATGTAATTCAAAAAATACCAGATGATTTTGATTTATATGTAGAGCCATTTATTGGTGGTGGTATAATATATTTAAATATGAATTTAGAAAATAAAAAATCAGTTATAAATGATTTAGATAAAGATTTAATAGAAGGACATAAAGCAATTAAAAAAGGGATTACTTTGGATGAAAATAATTTTACTTTTTCTTCTGATCCAAAAGTTCAAGAAGATTATTATAAAAAAAAACATACTAATCATAATAATAAATTTATAGCAGAAATAATTAGGACATGTTCTACATTTGGTGGTAGAGGTGTAGGTAAAGTTTATAAACCTATAACTAAATCAAACTTTAGAAATAAAATTAAAAATGCTAAAAAACAAAAAGAATATTATAAAAATACACAAATATTTAATACAGATTATAAAAATATTATTAAAAAATTTGATAATAGTAAAACATTTTTTTATTTAGATCCTCCTTATGAAAAAAGCGATAGATTATATAAAGATGATGTTGTAGATTTAGAAGCTATGGCGAATTTATTAAAAAATATTAAGGGTCGTTTCTTATTAAGTATTAATGATAGTCCTAATGTAAGAAAAATTTTTAAAAATTTTGATATTACTATGTTAAAAGTTCAAGGTACGGCTGGTTATGATAAAGATTTAGGAAGTAAGCTCAGAAGTGAATTATTAATAAAAAATTATTAAACTACAATATTTAATCCATAATAATATATAATACTTTCTTTGGACATTTCTAAACACTTTAAGTTTCTTTCTATTTTAGAAATTTGTGATGGATCATTAACTAATTCTAATCTTTGTTTTAAATTTAGTATTCTATCTTTAATATTATAAACATTACCAGTAGCTTCTTGTATTATTTGTTTATTGAATCCATTAAGTGTTTGTCCCCAAGTAAGTATTATTTCATCCATATACTTTTATAATATTTTTTTTTCATTAAAAGTTGGTATATACAAAATCTATAATTTATAATCTTATATTTATAATCCTAATATTTATAATCCTATTATAATCCTATTTTATAATCCTTAATATATTTACTTATTATTATTATATATATATAAGTAAATAAATAAAAAAAGGATTATAGGATTATAAAAATGTGTTTTTTGTATATAAATTTTTTTTGAAAAATATTTTATAAATTTTTTTATATAACAAATTTGAAAAAGTTAATCCTTTTATAATCCAAAAAACATTTATTAGTGATTTGCTTACAACTTATTAAGAAAAAGTCAAAAAAAAACAAGATTATTATAATCCAAGATTATAATCCTATAATCATAATCTTAAATTAGTCAGTATCACTATAAATTATAGAATTATCAGGTTCATCATTTAAATCATATAATTTTTTTGCTTCTTTACAGTCAATACTATAAAAGTTTTTACCAGATTTTTTAATTCTTGTAATATAATAACCATCTTTAATAAATTCATTCATTTCTAATCCAAATTTTCTAATACTCCAATCAGTACCAATTTTAGAATTAGTATTTATTAAAAATTTTCTAAAATTTTTAAATAAATCATTTGAACTTTCATATATTATTTCTTCATCAGTATTTACTAATAAATCTTTTATAAAATCTAAAAGTGGAGTTTCAAAACTTTCTTTTAATTCTTCTAAATATTCTGTTTGTGGTATTTTACATGATATAAAATCATCAATATCTATTGTTGATAAATATTTATAAAATGTTGCTTGTAAATCTTTACTAGTAATTATTTTTTTTAATTTTGTAAAGTATTCTGTATTTCCTTTTTTTTCATCCGAAGATCTAATAATACAATATCTTCTATCATTAGCACTAATTTTTAGTGGTATAATAGTATGGTTAGTATTACCAATAAATCTATGAACAGACTTTATCATTTTAGCATCTTTTCCTTTTGAATTTACTTCTAAATCTGTTTCAGTTATTAGATTTTTTAATATATCAGCATTATCTTTTGTATTAAAATAATCTATTTCTTCTAAATTTATTACATAACTATTTAATAAAGCACTATTGAAATTTCCTAATAAATTTTTTTTAACATCTCCAACTGAATAAAATCTAGTACCGATCATAGATCTTAATAAACTATAAAACATACTTTTACCAGTTCCTTCTTTACTAGCAAATAAAATCATCTTACCAATTTTTTCTTCTGGTTTATAAAATAAATGTGCTATATATTTAATTACAAAATCATAAACTTCTAAATTATTTCCACATAATACTTTTATATGATTTAATAAAAATTCTAAATCATCATCTAAATATTTATATGTTGTAATTAATTCTACATCAAATTTTTTCCATAAATTATAACAATTATTAGGACAATCATTTGGATTTGGGTAATAATTCATTTTATCAAAAGTAATCATATTTGGATTAGCTTTAATCCATTTATCTATAAAACATTTATTTTCAATCATATCAAGTTTTTTATTATATGCTTCATAATGTAAATGTTTATAACATTCTATAATTTGTTTAGTTGTTAATAATTCTATTTCTATTTCATTATTTTTTCTTATAAAAGTTCCATTATTAATTATTTTAAAATGTGTTTTATTAAAGTAATATTCTACATCTAGATATTCTTTAGAATTTTTATCATGTAGTAAATCATCAATAGGATTTAAATTATCTTTAATATTAATTTGTTTATTTATTTTTTTTTTAGTCCATATAATATTATATTCTTTTGTAATAGAATTTAACTTTTCAATATCTACATTTTCATTTGTATAAAACCCATCAAATCTGGGCACTATACATTTATATAATTTTGTAGCTTCCATCAATATTTTATTTTCATAATACCATATAATAGTACACACCATAGATGATAAAAAATTACCAGCTTTTTTTTTATATTCTATATATGATTTATTTATTTTATCTTGTTCTTCTGTATATATTAATGCTTTATTATTATTAATTTCTTGTAATAAATCATCTAACCATTTAATATTATGTTTTTTTGTTTTATCTTTATTCAATTCTTTTAATACAAAACATTTAGTTAAATTACTTTTTTCTAATAATTCATTTCTATTATTACAATAATTTTCTAATTCTGAATAATTTAAATCATGCTTCTTAAATAAATATAATAATATTTGAGGATTACAATTAGACATATCAACTTCATAAGAATTATCAGGTAATATATAATGTAATATATTATTACTATAATATTGTAATGATTTATTATTTTTAGAATATAATCTATTACAATCTTTAATTTCATAAGAAACTTTATTTTGTGATTTATTTGATAATAATATTTGTTTTAATGATTGTTTTATTACTTTAATATATATTTTATTAGCATCATCATCATAATCTTTATAATTTGTATATTGTAATAATTCATCATCAGTTAAAAATAATAAATTTTTAATTTTTTGTAAATCATATTCATCATAAAAATCAACATTCATATTATTTAGATTATTATTATTTTTGGATTTATTATTTTTCATCTCTATATTATATATTTAGATTTTTTTTTTAAATATTTTATATTAATTATAAATTAAATTAAAAAAAAATTAATTATAAATTTAATTAATCTTTACTATTTTCTTTTAAATATTTTAAAGCATTATTAGATTTTTTAATAGCATCTTTTAATTTATTTTTAATTTTAATATAATATGATACTTCATAATCATTTATATTATCTAATGTAGTCCTATATAGTTTAATGTTATCTTGTTCTTCGTAATATATTTTTTTATTCATATCATATTTAGAAACATATTCAGCATGTATTTCAACCATTATATAATTTGATTAGAGAAAAAAAAATTAAATTTAACTTAATTATAAATTTAATTAAATAAAATTCTATTAATAATAATTTACACAACTAGATATTTCATTAAGCTCACGATCCCTCATAGCATTTAATTGTTCTCTTGGTACATAATTAATAGGTCTTTTTGGTCTACCAGCCCCTTTACCTTTACGAACTTCTTTTAATTTTTTTCTACGATAATTATTTATTTGCTCTCGTGTTAGTTTAACACCATTAAGCATTAGTTTTTCTTCCTTAATCATAGTTCTTATATGTGTATATTACGATATTTATAAATAGTTTATATCTTATTTGGATATAAGAAAAAAAATAAATTTAATTAAAATATAATTATATAATATATGAGATTATTAGAAATATTCTGTGGTACTAAATCAGTTGGTAAAGTATTTGAAAATAATAATTGGGAGGTTTATAGTGTTGATTTAGAAAAAAGATTTAATCCTACTGAATGTATAAATATATTAGATTTTGATTATAAAAAGTTTGATAAAAATTATTTTAATCATTTACATTTTAGCCCACCTTGTATTTATATGTCCCAAAATCAACAGACTTGGTATAATAGATATAAAGGTAGAGGTAATAATAAATATTTATTTACACCAGAAATACATAATGAAAAATTAAAAGAAAGTGATTTATTATTATATAAAGTAAAAGAAATTATTAATTATTTTAATAATTCTACATTTACTATTGAGAATCCATATCATAATAAATTTAATTCTATTATAAACAGAAACATATTAAATTATGATTATACTATATGTGATTATTGTATGTATAATTATCCTATTAAAAAACCAACAGTATTTTTAAATAATTTTAATTTAAAATTAAATAGATGTGATAAATCACATACACATATACAATATAGATATTATTGTGGGGGTGGTGATACTCCAAAAGATAAAGTATATCAAATACCAAATGAATTATGTATAGAAATATTTAATCAAGTCAAAAAAAAATAATTATAGTTCCAAATAGTTCCAAATAGTTCCAAATAGTTAAAACTATTATAATTTAATTTTGATTAAAGTAAATTAATTTTCATTAGTATTTTCTACAAATTGTAAATTTTTTAAAGTTTCTAAAATCGGTAAAGATTTTTTAATAATAGTTTTATTAGCTTTAAAAAATTCTATTTGATCCTCTGGTACAATAATATTATAATTACTTTTCCAATAATTTTTAAAGTGATTTATTCTGTCCTTCTCTCTATAAATAGCTCTGCGTTCTTCTAATGTATCATATGTATATTTTTGTGCTCGCACCATTCTATATTATATATTTAGATATTTTTTCTAAATATTTTAAATTAATTATTAAATATAAAAATAAAATTCTATTAATAAATAAAAAAATAATTTTGATTAAAGAATTAATTTAATTTAAATCTTCTAGAAAAGTAATTTTTAAATTTACTGAAAAAAGTAATGGGTTAGTTGTATATGTATTTGCTGGTTCTAATACTGATGGATTAGCTGCGGTATAAGCCATACGCTCTAATTTAATCTGGCTTGGTAATTGATTACATATAAAAGTTAATGGGGATGTCTGATCGGCGTTAGCACTAGTTTTAGCTTCAATATCTGTAAAAGTAGCTATTATATTACCAGCACCATTTGTTTCAGTTGATAAACCTTCTTGATCTATATTACATCTTAAAATAATTATACTTTGATTATTATCAACTACTTTATTAGATTTATCACTATTAGCACATATCTGACAAATAGCACTCATTACTTCAATCATACATTTTCCTTTGTTCCTAATAGTTTCATTATTTAAAACATATGTGAAGCTGGATTTATCAGTGCTTAATGAAACAGAAGCATCTAACGAATTTAACTTTAATATTTTGATATTATTCATTATATATATATAATATATTTATTTTTCATTATTATTATCATTTAAATATAATTCGAGTGTTTCATTATCTTTTACTATTTGTAATTCTCTATCTAAAAACGACATATTAGCGAGTTCTTCTTGTTCTTTAAGATACTGTTCTTTATCCATATTTTTAATAGTATCATAATATAATTTTTTTATTAATAAGGTGTACATAGGCTCTGGATAAACATTATATTTAGAATCAATCATACTTTTACAATAAGCAAATAAAGCTTTTTTATGTTTTAATTCTATATATGAATCATCAACTGGTTCAGTTAATATTTTATCTGCTGGATATTTTTTAAGAAATTCATCTCTATAATCTTTATTAGTATCAATAATATAATTTTCTACTTCATCATTAGCACCTTCCATTTATAATATATATAATATTTTTTTTTTATTAAAAAAAATTTAATTAAAGATTAATTAAAATTGAGCAGTTATTATACCGTTAGGCGCATGTACAAACATACGATCGTGAAGTGCTAATGTAGTAGCGGTAGAAGCTAATGGAGCAGAGCTGAAAGTCATTTCAATAGTAGATGGGCCACCTGCGGATGTATCTAAACCAGCCATAACAAGACGCTCATCACTGAATTTTTTGAGGGATACACATAGCGATCCATGACAGGCAGCATCTAAATTAACAGCATCAGCAGTGGCTGCGGCTTTAAATTGTGTTAAAGATACAGCAGAGCAAACTGTCTGGGCTTTTCCATGAGGAGCAAAGACTTTACTGGCTTCTATGTAGGCACGACCAGTATTAGTAGCAGATACATCAATATCATCAGAAGGATATGACTCGCTCATAATTCTATATTTATAGCTTGTGACCTTATCAATATTAACAGCATTTAAACTATTTTTATTCATATTTTCTAATGAAGCACTTGTTCTTATTAGTGTAGCTAATCCATTTAGGGAGCGATAGCTTGAATTTATTTGTAAAGTTTGTTTTCCGGTGGCGGCAGCAATTGTATTAGTAATAGCATTTACAGACTCACCGATCCACATTATAGGTTGGGATGAAACTTGCTGGGCATAAGAGGCCATAATTTGTTCGTCTAATACTTGATATGTAGGAGCATAATAACGGACTTCAGATAAAGTAAAAGTAAATGGGGCATCGGCTGACGCACCACTTTCAACAAAAGCATTTTTTAGTGAATCAAGGGTAATTTCAATAGTGAACTGGTTCATTCCTGCTGGGAGGGCTTTGCCGTAGTATGGATTTAAGAAAGCACCTTTAAGAGCAATACAACAATTAACAGAAGAGCCAGCAGCTTTGGTTAAGGCAACACCACGAGCTTTGGATTCTAATGCTGGTGCTCCAGCACCGGCCACGGCTTGTAAATAAGTTAAATCATTAACATTAGATTTCCATAGTCCATCGTATAAATGATATACATTATAATTATCTATGCTCTCAACTTTACCAGACGAGCCAGCACAAGCAATTTCCATTTTAGAAATTACACACGCACCATTACCGATCATTAAAGCAGTCACTGCTCCAGCATCCGTATGATTTGAAACTACATTGAAATGTAAATAGCCTTTGGATACATCTAAAAATTTATCGCCAGCATTAACTGGTATTAAAATTTTATTATTAGATCCAGAATTGTATGAAGAAGAAGTAGCATCAAAACGGCTTAAAGTTGTTTTGGCTGGTATGGCGTCAGCCCCCGAAACTGAATATCGCATAGAAAGTGGTAATGACTCTGTTAAACTCATTTATATTTATTATATAGAAAATAAATTTGAAATTTTAATATTATAACTATTATATTTATGAAAGTAATTGAGAATTTAAAATTAAATAATTTTGAATTAGTAAAACAAAATGTAGATGATTTATCAAATTTACCATATATACCAACTAATCCATTAGAACCGATTAATATGTTCTCGTTTTTTGTGGGAGCTTCTGGATCTGGTAAAACTTCATTAGTATTACAATTATTATGTTCACATCCAACTAAAAAACATCCAGAAAAAAGTAGAGCTTATTATAAATATTTTGATAGAATATATTTAATTAGTGCTTCATTACAATCTTTACCATTAGATAAATTAAATTTAAATGAAGATAGAATATTTAATAAATATAGTGATGATTTGATGAAACAGATTATAGAAACTGAACAAGAAGATGATGAAAATAATAATGTATTAATAATATTAGATGATGTTATTAAAAGTTTAAAAAATAATAAAGAAGCCGATTTCTTAACAAAATGTATTTTAAATCGTAGACATATTTTAAATAATCCAAATAAGAATGGATCGGCTGGATTAAGTATATGGATTATGAGTCAGAAATTTAATGCTTTACCATTAATATTTAGAATTAATTGTAGCTCTGTTTATTTATTGCGATCGGTCACACAAAATACAAAAGAAAAATCTTGTATTAAAGATGAGTTAATGGCTGATTTATCAAATGAAGAACAAGAACAATTATTTAAAACAGCATTTAAAAAAAAATATAATTTTCTTTTAATATTAAATAAAAAACCAAAAAAAGAAAGATATTATAGTAATTTTAATTTAGTTCAATTTGAAAACGATTCTGATATAGAATCTGATTAAATCATCCTAGTAAAATTATACTTTTCCATAATTTTATTATATTCTTCCATATATATCTCATGTGCTTCTTCTGGTGTATCAAAACTACCTAAATATTTTTTTATACCATCTTCACTTCTAATTACAGCACAAAATCTACTATTTCTTTTATATACACCAATATAACCATTTTTATTAGTAATTTTTATTCTATGTCTGTTATTACCAGCTTTATCTATAAATCTTAAATTACATAATCTATTATCTAATGGATTACCATTTATATGATCTACCATATCATAATTTTTATTAGGACATTCTAAAAAAGTAAAAGCTAATAATCTATGAATTAGAAAAGTGTGTGCTATACCTTCTTTATATAAATTTATAATTAAATATCCTTTGTTATTTTGTCTAGACTTTACAATTCTATATTTTTTATTAATAACTATTCCATTTTCATTTATCCAATATAATCCTTCATAATTTTTTATTTGTTTATACATATATATATTTAATTTAGAAAAAAATAAAATAAAAATTACTTAATTTATATTTTTTAAAATTTGTAAAAGTAAATTTTATTTATTTATATATTATTATATGATTAATGCTTTAACTTTACCAATGATATTAACAATTAGTATTCAAGGTATAGTTTCAATAATATCACAAATACAACATTCAAGATGTACTACTATTAATTTTGGATGTATTTCTTGTGAGCGTAAAGTTCCAGCAGAACAAGAAGCAATAAAAGAATTTAATAATACAACAGAAAATACTAATTCATAAATCCTATTTTATCACAAGACCACAAATACATCATAGAATAATGATTAGCACTTTCTTTATTGTTTTTAGTTAATTCGCCTTTTTTATTTTTAATTCCAGCCGATCGCTTACAATAATTTTTTTGTCTTTTTTTATCATTATGGTCTAAATTTTTATATAATTTTAATGGGGTTGTATCCTTAAAATGTTCGTATCGTTTATCTCCAAAATTTATTTTTTTTCCACTTGGTGTTATAACAGAATATTTTTTATTTTTACTTTTACTTTTTTCAAATTTTAATTTATTCATATATATTATATTAGATTAAAAAAAACTCATTTTAGTAGTTGAAATTTCACAATCATCTAATCCTATATCCCATTCCATTTGCTCATTCCAGCTATACTGTTTATGATCCATCTTATATTTCATTTTTATAAAATAGTAAAAGTATTTATTTATTACTTTTGAATCTACACCTTTTGATTTTAAATTATTTATACATGCTTTTAAATTACTATTATCTGATACTATACTTATTATAAATAAATTCCAAGCGTTATTATGATCGCTTAAAAATTCATCCAAATTTTCATCATAATCTAATAAAAAACTTTTATATTTTTTAAAATATGGTTTTAATTCTTTTTCTAAATTTTCTTCAAGTAATATTTCCATAATATATAATTTAGATAAACTTTTTTAAATAATATTAATTTATAATTTATTTTTTTTTTAAATGTATTTTATCTACTTGATATGATTTACTTTTTGGATTAACAGAAGCATATATTCTAGCCATAGCCCACTGTTGAGGATTTTTTACTGATTTACGAACTGATTGAGGATTATTATAATATGCTCCTTCACCTTTTTCAAATATAATTTTTAATCCACTTAATTTATAACCAGTAATATCTGATATTTCTTTTAAACTATGTGGCTCATTTAATTTAAATCCATATTTTTTATTGAACTGTTGCTTATAAGTTAATACCATAATATATATACAATATTTTTATTTATTTATTTACCTACTTCTTTCATAGCCATTTTATGAGCTTCTTGAAAGCATAATCCACTTAACATAGCTTTTTTCATCATATCCATGTGTTTTTTAGTGTGATGTTCTTTATGTTCTTTCATTAAATCTTTTTGAACTTTACTTAATTCTTTTTTTGGTTTCATTTTTGTATCTTTTTTTTTCATTACAACAACAACCATTTTTGGTTTATCTTTTTTTTTAGTATGATAAGGCATTATATTTTTATATAATATATTTATTATGAAGATGAAGATTCTAACTGGCTTATTCTACTTTCTAATAATTCAACTTTTGATAATAGTGATTGAATAGTATTTACTAAATGAGGTATTGTATTTTCTTTAAATAATAAATTAGAAACCTTATCTCCATTTGTTATAGTTTTAATACATTCTGGGATTAGTGGTTTTGTTTCGTCAGCCATAAAACCAATTTGAGGTGTTTTTTCAGTATCATCAATATAATTATATCTATAAGTTTTTAATTGTTTTACTATATCAATACTTTCATTTTGTTCTAATTCTACAATATTTTCTTTTTTATCTCGATCCGATGTAGATGTATTACTGGCGAATATAGCACTATTATTGCTATCATATATAACTAAATTTCTATCACTCTGCCACGCTAAATTTCCAGCACTAATTTTCCAACTATGAGATGTAAAAGTTTCACTAAATAAATTACCATTACTATCTGTAAATACACTACCAGCACTACCAAAATTTAAAGAAAGTTTGTCGGTTGCGTTCCCTACTTGAAGTCCGTGAAAATTTCCTGTATTCGTTCTAAAAATCATTCCTCTACCATTTCCGTCTATTATTGAAGGTGCTTGACCGTTAATTTGAAATCTTTGTCCTGTTGAGTCTCCAGCGGGACTTTCATAAACTAAATTCAGATTACTAAAATTAAAATATAGAAAGGCATTTGTTCCACTATTAATAAGATGTAATCCTACTTTCGGGTTAGCAACATTACTCGTTAATTGAGTAAAAGAATTAACATTATTATAATTGACTTGAAAAAAATTATTTACAATAAATAAAGTTTTAGTTATATATGCTCGTTCTGAACCATTAACGAACATTTGAATAGCAACATTAGCACCAGTTATTGCTGATACTTGACCCACATTTTCGCCAGCGTGTAATCTTAAATGGACATTATTAGAGATAATGGCCATATCTGAATCGTTGCCTGGGTATATTAGCCCTCTATCATTAGTGCTATCAAATGTAGTAGTATCTATTTTATAATAACGATTTATTTTATTTGTTTCTGTTTCTACTGGGTGTCTTATTTTAGTGCCTGTTAATCTAAAAACCTCATTAGTGCCTATATTAAACTGATATGAATTACTAACAGAACTATAAAAATCAGCAGCATCTATACCTAATGCTTGTGTCCCAGCAATATCAAAACTATAACTATTAAAATTAGAAGTATAATCAGTATCAAAATATAATCTTCTTGTAGCACCAACACGAAAATTGTAAATTGGGAAATTATTAAAATTAAAACTATTATCACTCGCTATCATTTTTAAAAATCCGCTTTGATTACCATTAACATATGCTAATTCTATATCTTGGTCAGTAGCAGTTGTTTTTAAAACCATTTTTGTTGCGGCAGTAGTATCCACTTGGAGTTGAGCATTTGCTTCCAGAGCAGTTGAAGAAGGACTGACTAATAATAAATTCTTGACTTTTGTTATAGTTGAACTTATAACTAATTTTTGTGCTGAATTATTACTAATAGTCATAGTAGCACCAACAAAATTTAATAAGAATACATCACAATTTATATTTACATTTCTACTTGTATGACCTATATCCGTAGCAGGAAATCCACTTAAAGCATTACCACTGAAGGTGCTAATATCTTCTGCCTGTGTTCTTACTAAAAATAGAACATCGGCATTAGTTAAATTACTTAAAGTTGTATAAGTTAGACCACTACCAGTTGAAGTTATTACTTGCCCATTTGACCCATAATTAGTAAGTCCGCCTAATGATAATATATTATTTGAAAAAGTTAATGGTTGATTTGCTGTTAATGTAAAAGTTGAAGGCAGATTACCATAAACAAAGCCATCACCATTAGCATTTACTTGTATAATTTGGTTAGCATTACCTATCCCGTCAAGACCTTTAAATGTGATCTTATCTGAACCAGTATTAGTAGTATCTATGAAAATCGGTAATCTTGCTTCTGGTATATCACCTAAAATTGCTAATGTCCCACCAGTAGTTGGTAGTTTAACAGTAATATTACTATTTAAGGCGTTATTTGCTACTAATGAAACATAATTAGTTGATTTATAAAAATTTAAATTTATTGGTGTATCGTCATTTTTCTTTAAATTTATATTAGTTTCTGCTTTTATAGTTATATCATTTTCACGATTATTTAATGTAAAAGCAGTAGTATTATCAAAAATACCCATCTCAACTATATTAGTATTTACAGTCCCTCCTCCATCACCCGTAGTTCTTATAGAAGTAGAAAATTTTAATTTAGCAGTCCCATTATTATTACCATTATCAACACTACTTTTAAATATTTCTATTACTCCGTTATTATTATCTTTAAAAACATCAATCATTTGAGTTATTAATGATTGACTTTGTAAAGCACCCGTATAAGTAGCATCCGTTCCAGTTATTAAACCAGTAGCAGAAAAAGTCCCACTACAAGTTGTATTAACTAACAATCTTATATTAGTTTGATTTATACTTAATCTTAAAGGCATATTTGGAGCACTAATATTTAGAGCATTACCAGTATAAAAATTTATTGTATCCCATTCGTAGAAACTAATTCTGTTATCTACACCAGCAATATCTCGCCTTAAAAATATTGAATGGTTATCGTCAGCATTATAACTTATTACTGCTCTATCATTACCGCTATTTAAATTTAAAAATCCATTTATATTTGTTTGTTGTGTATTAGTTCCAATATTAGTAGTTTGATTACTATTATGATTTAAAGAACAATTTTGAAAAGTTTTATTTAATACTGTTTGTGTACTGTTTAAATCAACAAGATTTAAAGTTATAAATTCTAATCCAGATCCAGAATTATTCATTCTTAAAAATTGATTACCAGTTCCTAATGCTGATAAACCTTTTAATGAAATAATATTATCAGTTCCATCATCGGTTAATTCTAATGGTAATGTAGCCTGTAAAGAATTAGTTAATATACTATTAGTTATATTTCTATTATTAACATTTTCAAAAGTATTTGTAATATTACGAGGCATATATTATATAATTATATTTTAATTATTTTTTTTTACTTTTAGTTTTTTTTACTTTTATATTTTTTACAAATTCATTATATTTTTTTTCTGATTGATTATTTAATCGTTCTATTGTTGGTTTTATTTTTTTAGCATGTTCTTCTTTTTGTAATTCTGGATCATTCAGTGGTAATAAACTACTATTATTATTATACATATAATATTAATAATATTTTTATTTTATAATAATATAATATATGACTACTGAAAAAAAGAAAAAAAATAAATCAGTAGAGCGGGTTAAAGTAAATAATACTGTTATGAATGATTCAAATTTAAATAATCAAAGTGTTCAGATTATATTTCCATCAGATACAGAAATTAGAAAAGTAAAAAAAAAACCAAAAAGAAAAACTGGTAAAAGTAAATCAGAAAAAGAAAAGGATGAATTATTAGAACAATTAAAAGAAGATTTAAAAAATTATGATAGTGTACAACAAGAAGCAGTAGAAAAAAAAGTAAAAATACCTCAAGAATTGGGTGTATCTACCATTACAAAAGCAGATTTAAAAAAAAATGATGATATTAAATTATTTATTAGTGATGTAGTTAATAAAACTCAAAAAATGCGTGAATTAATAACAGCAGCAGAACAAAAATTATCTCAACCTTCAAGAAGTTTTCCATTAAGATTAGGAGGTGGTATTAATAGATTTGCTAATTTACCAGCTGTAATTCCTCAACAACAAGAAATAATACAACCACAAATAATTCCACCTACACCAATACCGTCACAAACTCCACAAAAAATACCAACAGCTCCAAAATCTGATGAAAAATTAGAAGCATTGAAAAAAATAGCAGAAGAAACAAAAGAACAATTAGAAAAATCTGGTGTTGATGTACCAATAAATCCACCCACCGATCCATCTACAACAGCAGACGAAGATCCTAAATCACCGATCACACCTGGTTCATTATTACCACAAGGAGATAAGCCAGTAATTAGACCACCTAAACCAGAAGTCCCACCAATACAAAATATTCCTACCGAACCAGTAGCACCAGACGAGCCTCAACCACAATCACCTCAACCGCCACCAGTAGATACAAGTGGATATGAAAGTAATACTTTAAAAAATGGTGAAACTGTAATTGCTCCACCTGGATGGTATGATATATATAATAAATTTCAATTTAATTTAAAAAATTTACAATTTATAACTCAACAAAATCAAAAATTACCTGGTGTATATCATATACCATTAACTAGATATAATGACTTTAAATTATCACAAACTAATATATTAAATGAATATAGTAAATATTTTGAATCATTACGACCACAAGATAGAAAATATATATTAACAGAGCCTATGGTTAAAGCTGTTGATACTGCTATGAAAAATGACTTTAAAAAAGAACCAAAAGATTTAATGATTGAATTATTTACAGAACAAAAAATACCGTTTAAAGAAATTACACAAGGTGATGAAGTACCAGAATTAGAAACAGCTATACAACAGCAAGGATTAAAAGATGATGAAAAACAGAAAGCATTAGAATTATTTGAAAAAAAATTAGCAGATGAAACAAACGCTTTAATTAGATTAAGGTCAAAAATTCAAAATTTAAATGGTGACCAAGTAGGAGAATCATTACGAGAAGTAAATAAAACAGAAGAAGATATTATAGTAGAATATGATAAATTAGATCCAATTGTTAAATTAGGAGTAGAAGATGGTAAAGAAAAATTACTAGTTAGAATTAATGAAACTAAAAGTTTATTAGGTCAAAAATTAGTCATGCTTCCAAATTCTAATGATGTACCAAAATTAAAAGAATATTTAAATGATGAAAGTAAAATTTTCACAACTGCTGGTGTTAATAGTATATATGCTATTGTATTACGATTATTTGGTAAAGTATTTGCTGATAGTGTAGCATTAGAAAATGCTACTAATAAGAAAAAAAGAATTAGCAGAGAATTAAAAAAATATGAAGATAAACAACCAGTAGCCGGTCAATCAACCGGTGCTCCAACTTAAAATATAATTAAAGTATTAATTTAAAATTATTTTCTAATTAATATTATATAATGAGTAAAAAAACTAATATTGATTTAATGAATGAATATATTGAAAAACAAGATAAAATATCTGACCAGACAAAAAAAACATACTTACAAACAGCTAAAACTTTACCATTTAATATAACTACATCTCAACCAACAATTATTAAAAAGTTAAAAGAACTTTATAATAATCCAAATACTTTAAGTTTATATTTAAACATGATTATATTAGTTCGTAGACATTTAAATTTAGAACATGAAAAATTGATAAAATTAAGAAATGATTTAAGAAATGAAATTATAAAATTACGAAAAGAAAATATGACTTCAACAAAATCAGAATTACCAAATTATAATGAAATTAATGAAAAATTAAATGAATTGGTTGGTATAAGATATATCTTAAATTATTTATTAATAACTTATGGATTGCGAAATAAGGACATAAATTTATTATATGTAAATAAATTACCAAGTAATAAAGAAGATGAGAATTATTTAGTTCAAACAAAAAATAGTATAAAATTAGATATAAATGATTATAAAACAGATAATACATTTGGTAATAAATCTATTACTATAACAGATAAAAAATTTAAAGAACAATTAAATAAGTTAGATCTAAAAGATAATACTTATATATTACCAAAGCGAGATGGTTCAAAACTTAAAGTAAATAGTTTTAATGATAAAGTATTATCGTTAACGATCGATGGCTTGGGCGAGACAAAGATATTTAAAATATTAGTAAAACATTTATTAGATAAAAAAGACTTTAATAAACTTGAAGATTTAGTAAATTCAAGAGGTACAAGTTTATCTACTATAATGAAGAGTTATAATGTATATAATAATTCAAATAAAACAGATTCAAAAAAAAATGATGAAATAAATGAAGAAGTAAAAGATTAATTTATAATTATTTTTATTTTTTTTTTACTTTAAAGTTTTTGAAATTTGCTTAAATATAATTAAAATATAATAAAATAATAAATAAATCATAATATAATAATAATATTAATATAATTTAGGTTAATTAACTATAATATAATCGTATAATTTAAATTTTATCGGTAATAAATAGTGTTAAAACCGCTATTATTATATAATTTAATTGAAATTTATATATAATTAACATATAATTAACATATAATTAAATTTTTGGTTATTTTGAAAAACTTTAAAGTAAAAAAAAATAAAATATAATTAAAAATTAATCTTATAATAACCAGTTTTAAAATAAGTCTTCATTTTACAAACATTACATAAATTTGTTTTAATTCTATTACGGTGTGGAGTATAACATAATGGACATATTCTTTTTTTTCTATTTGGTAAAAATCTTAAAATACATGATTCACCGATCGGTAAAACAATATCACCATTAGATATATAACAATTATTTTTTATCTTATGACCACATATACAATAGTGATTATGTTTTGGTAATTTATTATTATTTGTAAATAAATTATAATATGCCTTATGTTGTTTATGTTCACCACCTATATAATAAAAATCATTTAAATCTTCAATAGTTAAACCATATTTTTTTAATCCATTTTCAAATCGTTTAGACATTTTAAGTGATGTCCCCATAATATATTATTTTAAAAAAATAAAAGTAATTTTTTTTTAGTGTTTAAATCTACTATAAAAGTATGAACCTAAACCTATTATTGCTCCAACGCCTGCTCCGACCGCTATGCCTACAGGTCCGACCGCTGCCCCTAATTCAGCGCCTTCTGCTGCTGCTGTTCCTCCAGCTAATAATCCACTTAATAAACTACCAGTAGCAACGGCACTCGCTCCTCCAACAGCTCCCGCAGCTACATCAGCAGTAGCTACTGATGCTTCTTGTCCAGCTCCTAATGCTCGTAATCCACTATAAGTTCCTCGGGCTGTTAAATCACCTGCTAAATATCCTACACCACCTGCTGCTGCTTCTGGTAATAATGCTCCACCTGTAATAAATGAAGCTAAACCACCAGATAACAAACCTTTTTCGGTAGTGCGTAATAATTCTGGTTGTTTTCCAATATTAGGATCTACATAACTTTTCAATATTCCTTCTGAAATTTTATCAGTAGCTAATCCTATTAATAAATTTGTAGGATGTAATCCTTGCGTCACTCCTTTACTGAATGATTGAGCAGATGATACATGTACGGGTTCTTCAACAAAACTTGTTAAATCATTTTCTAAATTAGTTTGTTGAGTAGCCATATCGTTTAATATGCTTTCTCGTTCAGCAGTAGATTTACTAGCAAAATCTTTAACTTCATCCGTATCACCAAATGTAAATAATTCTTCATCTAATCCTTCATTATTATTTTCATCTAATTCTCCACCTGATATTTTCCATAAACTTTTTTTGTGTGATCCATCTCTAATATTATTTTCAGTAATATAATCTGTATATGATTTTTTTTTAATATTAGGTGTATTATTTATTTTTGTTCCAGATAAATCTTCAATTTGGTCTTCAATTTTAGTTGTTTGATTTTTTAAAGTTTTATCATTTTCTGTAGCTTGACTATCTGGAGGAAATAATGTTCTTGATTTTAAATCTTGTAATTCTATTTCTGTTTCTTGTGGTAATCCTTTTTTTCTTATAGTTCTTCCAGCAGTTTTTTTAAATATTTTATTTTTTGAAGTTGTATCTAATCCTAATCGTGATTCTAAATCTGTAGTTTGTTGTCTAATATTTCTTCCTACTGGTCGTTTAGTAATCAATCCAGCTTTTTCTTCTAATGAAGTTGTTTGTTGTTCTAAATTTTGTTTTTCCGATCCATCTTGATTATAATCTTCTAAAAACTTTAATGATTCATCAAAATTTAATTCTTTATTATCATTAACACTTGGTGCT
>CAACVC010000083.1_pt1 | contig 21023 bp, 26 predicted proteins | sample 2381761 | NCBI WGS metagenome assembly CAACVC01 (sample SAMEA5211966, study PRJEB30684) | marine metagenome | biome: Marine; feature: Epipelagic; material: Water | collected 2015-10-15 | depth 45 m
GTACTTTTCCCGAGTTAATTACAAATGAAATCGTTGGTGTTCAACCAATGGCTGGTCCTGTAGGACTTGCATTTGCTTTACGTTACCGTTATTCAGGTGAAACACTTGGTACAGGTATCGATGGTAAAACAGGTGCTGGAAATACTCCTGCTGGACAGGCTGGTATCCTTTCTGACGCTAATGGCGTTGAAGCTGGTTACCAAAGACTGAAAACAGCTTACACTGGTACTTCTGCTGGATTCTTATCCGGTAATGATGATTTCTCAATGGTTGCAGATGATCAAGGTATTGCTGCATTATTAAGAAATTTTGAAGTTTCAGGTAACATCCCTTCAATGGAAGTTTCTTTCGAGAAAACTGCTGTTGAAGCTGGTACAAGACGTCTTGGTGCTAGATGGTCAGTTGAATTAGAGCAAGATCTTAAAAACATGAATGGTATCGATATTGATACTGAATTGACAAACGCTATGTCGTATGAAATTCAAGCCGAAATCGATAGAGAAATGTTGATGAGAATGATTCAAGTTGCTCTTAATGCTGGTCGTGGTACTGGTTTCTCAGTATGGAGCCCTGCTTCAGCTGATGGTCGTTGGTTAGTAGAACGTAACAGAGATTTCTATCAAAGATTAATCGTAGAAGCTAACAGAATCGCAGTGAGAAATCGCCGTGGTGCTGCTAACTTCGTAGTTGCAACACCTCGTGTTTGCGCTATCTTAGAAATGCTCCCTGAATTCCAGTGGGTACCAGTACAAGGTAACGTTAATACACAACCTGTAGGAGTTGCTAAGATTGGTAATCTTGGTGGACGTTTCAACGTTTATCGTGATACAAGAACAGAAGGTCAAGCAGAAGTTCAAGGAGGTTCTACATTACGTAGCACTCGTCTTGAATATGCTCTACTTGGTTACAAGGGACCTGAATTCTATGACACTGGTATTATCTACTGTCCATACATCCCAGTTATGGTACAAAGAACAATCGGACCTAATGACTTCGCACCTCGCGTTGGCTTGCTAACACGTTATGGTGTTGTAGACAATATCTTTGGTGCGAACTTGTACTATCACGTTGTCATTTGTACAGGACTTGGCGAAGCGTTTACTCCAGGTACACAATCTGTATACTTCGGATAATTCGAATAAGTTTTTACAAACAACACAAGACCCAGCTGAAAAGCTGGGTCTTTTTTTACAATAATTAGATAGATAACTAAATTATTTTATTTGAAAAGGACATTAAAGTTGGTGCCCATAATCCGACAAATATACCCATTAATGGGTATATTGGAAATATTACAATAGATGCAATAATAGATAATAAAGATGCACAGAATGCAACTTGGCTGATTTGGAATCTTTTTATTTTACTCATAAATTATTGTTTTGAAGTTTTAATATGAACTGCTTTAGAATCAATTAAGTTATCAGTAAGTAAATTAATTAACCCTCCATCAGATGCTCTAACTGGGTTAATATCAATACCACCTCTTCTTGCATATAAACACATTACTAATAACTCACTAGGTTCAAAAGCATCTTTCAATCTTTTATAAATACATTCACAAATTTCCTCATGAAAATGACATTCATCTCTAAATGAGATAACATAGTTTTTAATACTATGAGCATCAATTGCGGTTTTAGATTTAATATGAATAAAAACATCACCCCAATCTGGTTGAGAGGTTACCCTACAATTACTTTTTAACAAACCTGAATAAAATTTTTGTTCAATATCTTTATCTCGTTCAACACCTTCTAATAAGCTAGGATCTTCCGTATATTGTGTATACTTAAAATCTTTATGATCTTCTAAAAGATCTACATTTAAATAATTATCAATGTCCCATTCCATATTAGGACTATCAAATTTATTATTAACTCTTACTCCATCTTGAAATGATACAATTACATTTGTTTCTAATAATTTACTCAAGTCTGCACTTGCACTAGCTTCAAAAGATTTAATTGCATCTTCTTTACTATCAGCTAATTTTGTCATATTATACGAATTAAAATAAAGTTTAATACTTTTACTTTCAACTATATATTTACTTGAACAAGGATATACACATTTTGCGACACCAGTTACAGGTCTTCCATTTTCTAATAGAAAAGATACTTCATATGCATTCCATGTATCATAACCCACAAAAGGTAAGTCATCATCGAATATATTAAGATATTCTCTATTGCTACTACGAGGCTCTTTTACGAGCAATCCAGGGTCATACTGACTCTTATATTGAGAAGTTTGCCCCAGATGTTTACTTATATTACTGTTATCTAATTTATTGTTTGCCATAAGTCAAATTTTTCATTTACTATTTTTATTCTATCTTCTACAGAACCTTTCAATCTAACTACATTAATCTTATAATGATCAATAGCTTCTTCAAATAGTTCTATTATTTTATTTCTAAATTCTATATTTACACTACGTTCACCGTCATCTATTAAAGGTACATCAGACTCTGTATAGTAGAGTATATCAATTTTATTAACTAACTTACCAGTTATATACTCTGCATAGTCAACTACTTGTTTACTTACCTTCTCAGTATAATAAAGATAAGTAGTATATACTAACCCATCTAAAATACATCTATCCAATAAACCATCTGTATCTTTATACTTTAAATAGTTCATAAAATGACTATTAAGTATAGCTAATTGAGTCATATCATTACCATCTTCATTTATATTAAGATTATAATCTTCTTTCAATGTTCTAGTTATTTCAGATACAAAATTGAATCTTCTAAATCTATCAGTACTTTTTAATCTATTAAAAAGAGTAGACTTACCAGTACTTTGAGCTCCTGTAAAACTAACTATCATTTTATTATATCTTTAAAACAATTAACATTATATTGAATATTTTCCATTTCTGTATCTGTAACTTCATGATCTATTAAATCAGCAAGTTTAATAGAAGGTTTATTTTCTAATCCTAAATTACCATTATATCTGAGTTCCTTAATACCTGCTACTACAGGATTAGACGTATCAACTGATCTTATAGTTCTATCGCCATGATATAAATTAAATTCTTTAGCTAAAGAGCATCCTAATAGGTGATGAGGTTTATGACTATTCCATATACCTTCACGTTTTAAATCATTTATAAAAGTATATCTACCTGATGAGTATCTCTCTAATTTAGTTTTACCTGAACCAGTTACTATATAATAACTATAGTCAAAACTTATTGCTATATAATCTGCATTATCAGACATATACTTATAACAATCAACTAATTCATCCCAAGTCTTACCTTGCACAACACCTATTTTTAAACCAGGTAAATCAGGATATTTATTTACAAAATCATGAAAGCTTTGAATAGTTGCATAACCATCTTCTAATACATCAGGTACTATATAATAATTTGGTTTCAATTCTTTTGCATACTTTGCAAATTTATCTGGATCAAAAGATTCACCTAATTCAAAAATACTATTATCTAATAATACTTGTCTACCTAACGCAACACTATCTTTAAAAAATTGATAATATTCAGGATGTGTTTCAAATAAATGCACTAATGCATAATCGTAATCATTATACATTCTTGATTCATTTAATATACTAATCGGACTTTCATGAGATACTAACATATTATAATTATACTATTAAAAACCTAATAATCAAGTAAATATTCTATATGGCTAGAATAAAACCTAAATTAGATAAATTTACCAGTGGTCTTAATAATACAATTCCTTCAATTACTGAAAATTTACCACCTACTCAAAGAAAAAATGTAATTAATTCAGCTATAGATAGTGTTAAAGGTGAAATATGTAATAAAATAGATGGAGCTATGAATTTAGTATCTAAAATATCTTCAGGGGTTGTAGATATTAGTAAAAGCATTCCAAGTTTTAATAAAGATAATATATCAAATTTTTTCGAGGGACCGTTTACGGAACTAACTGGTAGAATTAACGATGTTAGTAAAAGTTTTGGTGATATACAAAAAAATTTTTCAGATCAGCAAAAAGTATTTAATGTTGATTTTGATAACCAAATAAGTGATTTAGAAGAACAAAATTTAAAAAGATTTGAGTCAAACAAAATTTCTAAAAAAGGTTTTGAAAAACCATACTCAGGAATATCAAATTTAACAAATAAAAATATTAGAGACATAAACGTTGATCCTTCAAAATTTAAAAACGTAAGTAGTGGTTTTTGTAGTGAAGCTGAGACTGATTTAGTAGATAATGCTCTAGGTCAAGTATCTATAGGTAAATTGACTCAACAACAAGAAAACTTATTAGACAATTTTAATACAAATTCTATAGGTGGTGTATTAAAACAGAGAAATTCTTTATTAGATGGTTTAAAAAATAGGACCTTTTAAATATATATATGAAGGAATATAATAGTATATATTTGGGTATTATAGTACAAAATAATGACCCAGAAAAAAGAGGTAGAGTTAAAGTTTATGTTCCTAATATTTCTGCAAACGTTTATAACAAATGGATGCAAGATAAATTAGATAAAAAATTTAAATTTCCAGGATCTAATATAAATTCTGACTTAACTCCTATTATAGAAGAACTTAAAATAATTTTACCTTGGGCAGAAATATCATCACCTTTAACAAGTGAAAATGCATCAGGTAGATTCAATAATTTTAATTTAAGAGGTAGTATATCAGATAGTAATTTTTTAAGCAATACAACATCTGGATCTGCCACCTCGCCAGGAGATTTATATGAAAAAGATTTTTTAAGATTAAATGATGCTTTTACTGGAGATAATAATTCTACAAATAATAGCAACCCTTATGCTTATATGTATAAACCTAGAAATTATTCAAATAAAGCTAAAGGGTCATTTGGTATACCTAGTGTAGGTTCTCACGTTTATGTATTTTTCAGAGAAGGTAATCCTCAATTCCCAGTTATACTAGGAGCAAGTTTTGGTAATAGTGACTGGCAGGGTATATATGATGATAATCAAGACTACCCGGGTAAGTATGAAAATTTTGATAAATCAAATACAGTAGAAGATGTAAATGTAGACAACTATAGAAATAAGTACGTTCTCAATCAGAAAGGGGGAGTTTTTGAAATAGTAAATTCTGATTTAAATGAAAAAATAAAACTAACACATTACTCAGGTTCATTTAAAGAATTTAATAATCAAACTAATATTGAATTAGCTTCCAAAAACGATCAAAAGCTTGTATTAAATGATCAATATGAAACAGTACAGGGTAACAAAAATAGTTATACTGGTAAAAATTTTGATACAATAGTTCAAAGAGATAATTATCGTAAAGTAGGAAATTTAAATAAAGAGTATTTTCAACAATGGAAAGATATCGCTTCAGTTATTCAAGATAATAAACAATTATTTGAATTGAAAAGAACTAATAATAATGATGTTAAAGATGAAAAAGGTAATATTTTAATTAAAAGAAATAGTTCAGAACAAGTTAGATCTGGAAATTTCAGAAATTATCCAGTAACTGATGGTACATTTTTATACCATACATTAGAAGGAAAATCTAATAATTCACCGAGTAGTTTAGGTACATACAATAATAATGACAATATAACTATATCAGGTTCAGATAATTCACCTATAAAAAAAGCACCTTCCTTAGAAAATTGGAATAGTTTAAACAATAATAATTGGGGACCTGGAGGAATAGGTAGAAGTCTTTCCACACAAGATGGTGAATGGGAAATTGAAAATAAAAAAGAAAACTTAAAAACTTTAATAGAAGCTAATCTTAAAAAAATTACTGATATTGAATTGGAATTAGGTCAAGGAGGTTCTGAATTAATTGAAATAGCTAAACATAAACTTGAAACTATCGGAACAGTAATGAATGATTTCGGTAGTATAAGATTAGACGATATAGGTAAATTAACAAGCAATGAGGTAGTAGTTAATAGAGATACAGTTTATTTAAATCATAAAGGAACTCCTTTATTAGAATATGTACATGTTCAAGATTTACCTGGAGGGAACTATACTTTAAATGTTTCTAACAGATATAACGTTATGGTAGGTGCTGGTGGATTAAATCTTAAATCTTACGGTCCTGTTAATATGAGCGGAACTATTACTAATATTGCTGGTGAACAAATTAATATAGGATCAGATAATGAGATTAATATTGATTCAGGTAAAGTTATTAATATAAGTGCAGAAATATTAAGATTAAGAAATAAAAATCAAAAACAAGTTTTAATTGATAGTAATATGGGAGTAAATAAAAATGTTGTAATAGGTGGAGGGTTGCACGTTGAAGGTGAAATGTTCTTACAGCATGTTACAGCACCAAGAGAGTATCAAGAAACTGAAACAACTATAGCTCATGGAACAGCACATATAGGATACGGTTCATCGGGAGGTGACCACCCCGTTACTATTTTTGCACACTCTCATGCTTTTGCTAACTTACCGTTAACTTTAAAAGATACTAATACCGATGTTAGAGCAGCTGCAGAAGATTTAAACAACGCAGATAGAAAAATAGCTACACCAAGAAATAATTCTAAAAAGTAGATAGCTCTTTATAATGAGTTACCCAACCTTTTCTATAATTTGTCTTCCACAAAAAAACCGCTTTATTATATCCTATATCGCGGTTTTCTTTCTCTGATTCAATCCATTTTAATTTATCTATTTCTTGTCTTTCATGTACTAGAAAACAATAAAAACTTGATTGAAGGAATCTATTCATTTATATACATATATTTATAAACTAATTATAAATTATGTAAACAAATAATCAAGTTAACTTACATCAACTATACACCTTTATTCTATTAAATATTTTTATGTCTGATATTAATACATATACAGATCAGTTAGCAGCTGATATTGATACAGCTAAAGCTGATTTAGAAACTTACCTTGATTCTAGTTCTATAGATAGTAATACGTTAGATACTAAATTAACATTATATAATACATTAGAACAAAAAATGATTACTCTTTCAAATATAACTATTTCTAAGAGTCTTTAATTTGTAGATTACCTATTGATTTAAAATCTCCATCTTCAGACATTACCATATACCTAATTTTTATATAATAAACATCTGCACTACTATTAGATGTTATATTTGAACTCGTTCTAAAAGCTAAAGCTCTGTTACTAATAATCCTTTTATTTGTATCAGGGCCTTGATTTCTATTATATAACCAATCTCCAGCTATTAAAGCAACATTTCTTGGTAATGCTGTTAATTGAGAAAAAGTACCTGTTGTATCACTACTTGCAAATACACCAATAGAAATAGCTGCTGCGTTGACGCCCCATGCAACTCTAGTACTACCACTTTGAGATTTATAGACTTGAATTGAAACAGGCACATTATATTTATTAGCACCAGGCGATGGTACGAGAATAACTGGATTTGTATTTTTATTAACAAGCCCTGCGCCGGAAAGAGCAAAAGTATCGATCTTCATGTCTTCAACTATTTTACCACCAGTACCTACACCTAAACTAAATGCAGCGCCATTTACAGATCCTTCTTTACCGAAGAAGTTACCAGATCCATAAGCACCTATCTTAACAAAGGCATTACCAGTAGAAGACCCATCATCAACAAATAAATTACCACTACCTACATTTAATCTACCACTTTTTATTATATCCCTAGCGGATATATCATCAGTTGATGTAAACCCACTTGCTTTAATATCACCATTAACTTCTAAAGCATTAAATGTTGGTATAGTATTAATACCAACTCTATTATTTGTTGCATCAACTTTTAATGTATTTGTATTAACTGTTAAATTACCATTAACAGATAGATTACCGTCAGAATCAATTCGCATTGGAGTGGTAACAGTAGTACCATTATTTTGTCTAAAATCTATAATACCATTATTTGTATTATTTCTGGCTTGTATAACCGTTACCCCATCAGAATTATATACTGAAGTTAAAAGATTAGTTCCGTCTGTATCAGTTAAAAATAAACCAGGCGCAGAAGAAGATGATTTTAAAACTCCAGCTGCTTTAATATCACCATTAACTTCTAAAGCATTAAATGTTGGTATAGTATTAATACCAACTCTATTATTTGTTGCATCAACTTTTAATGTATTTGTATTAACTGTTAAATCACCAGCACTTAATGTACTAGCAATAACTCCATTACCTGTTATATCACCATTAGCAGATATACTACCTGTAACATTAAAACCTGATAATTCAAAACCAATATCTAAAGTACCTGCAGATAATAATGTAGTTGCAAGAATAGTATCCGCTTTCATTGTACCGTTTACATTAAGATCACCATTCATCGTACCGCCGTTAGCATACTGAACTGCATTAGTCCCTCCACCTGCAGATGCTTCTGCATATCTTTTCATTGAAATTATTTCATTATTAAAATTACCTGATACCTCTTTTAAAATTTCTTGTTTAATATTAGATAATTCTGCTTCTTCTATTTTTTCTTTTAAAATAGTTTTATATTCTACTACATCTTTGTTATTTACAGCAGCTAAAAGTTCGTTATATTCATCATTTCTTTTTTCAGATAAAATTTTAATTTTTTTATTTAAATCATTAAATCTTTTATTTGTTTCTTTAAATAAATTTTTATTATTTTTACTTATTAAAATATTATTATTAGATAAATTAACAACAGTATTTTTTAATTCAGTTAATTCAGAATTTATATTTTTTTCACTACTATCAATTTTTTCATTTAATAATTTCGAAAATGATTCTCTATTTTCAGTATTTAAATTTTCTAAGAAAATATTTAAAGAGTCTTTAATATCTTGACTTTTTTCTTCTAAGATATCATTAATAGTATCTTTATTAAAATTTTTAAGATTATTAATTTCATTTATGAAAGAATTATACTTTTTACTTATATTATCTTTAAGCTTTTTTGACTGAACAGCTATTAAAGCTTTATTACTTGTATTTGTATTTTCATAATACTTTTGTATTTTAAAATCTATTTCTTCATTTAAATTTTGTATACTTTTATCAAATTCATTTTCTATGGTAACTAAAAATTCTTTTTTCTTATCTTCAAAATCATTTACTTTTTTATTGTAAATATTTTCATAATTTTTTAATTTTTCATTTAGTTTTTTAGTGTTATAATTACTAAGAGATTCAGCAAGAAAAGAGGACATGTCCTTACTATCATTAATTTTATTAATCTCTTGTAGATTTTTTTCAGAAATAACTTCTTTCTTTTCTTCTATATTTTCCTCTATATTTTTTTTAATTACATTATTATCATTAGTAAGATAAAGATTTTTTTCATTTAGTTTTATAAATGATTTTTCACCTTGTATTAATATTGCATCAGTTATATATTTTTTACCTTTATATAATACTTCTAAAACTACTATATCATTATTATCTCTTGTTTCTATTTTTTCTAAAATTATATTTTTAGATTTTATTTTACAATCAAAAACATCAAAAAATATTTCAGTTTTTGAATTAACTGATATTAAATTAATATCTTCTTTTACAAATTCTACGTCAAATTCTTCATTATTAATGAAACAAGTAGTCATAAAGATATTTATAGGTTTTACACTCTAATACAATAAGCAATTAAAAAATTCCCACCGACCATCCCCTTTAATGTTAAGTATGCTCCGACCTATTGTTAATTATTTATATTAAACGGTATAAGTTTTAATATATTCCTCTTTTTTTCTTCGAGGTACATTTACTTCTAATACTCCGTCAATATAATCGAACTTAATTTTCTTTAGGTCATATTCTCTACCTACAGAAAAACTTCTATTCATACACTGGCTTTCTTCACTATCTTTAGTTTTGATAGATCGTTTACCTTGTATATAAACGGTTCGTTCATCGGAATCTACTTTTACATCTAGGTCTTTATTGGTAACACCTGGAGTGTCAATTTGAACATTTAAACCATCTTCACGCTGCGCAAAACGTACTTGGTCTCCTGTTCTATACAGTTCTTCCAGGTTATGGAAGACTGGTGTTAAGTTAAAAAAGCCATCAAAGGCTCTTTCGATTTCAGTTATGGGGTTAGTATACCCTCTATTTATAGTTAGTTTAGTCATAATAGATTTATATTTATACAAAAAAAAGCATGACACTAGGCCATGCTTTTGAATTATTTTTTTTAGTTTACTTAGAAACTAAAAGCAACACCAGCTGTAACTGATTCATCGAATTCATTATTAGTGCCTTCAGATGAAAAATCATTCACTGTATCAAGGTTATTCTTAACCCAATTCCATTGAACGAATAACGGTAGTTTACCGTTAGCTACTGTTTCTAGACGAGCATAGATATGAGTAAAATCAATCTCTTCATCGAGACCAATTGTTTGTCCATATTCACCACCAATAACTACATCAAGCTCTTTACTTAAGTTAAACGCTTTTGATGCTACTATAGATGGAGTAGTAATATACTCTCCTAGATCACTACCAGCTTCATCACCATTTTCGACTGCGACAGTCAATGATGTATCTACAAATTCAAACCAATTTAGGTCGTAAGCTCCATTGAGCTCAAACGTCGTATCTGCTACTTCTCCTGAATGGATAACTAGACGGGTATCGACACCACCAATTGGTGTTTGTAGATATGTACCAATTGTACTATGTAGTTGGTAATCATCTGTATCAACATACTCAAAACTTCCTACAAATGATAGACCAGAGAAATCTCCAATCTTTGTAGCAGCTTTTAAGTATCCTGCTTCTTGGGCTCCATACAATCCACCAGAGATACGTTTTTCATAGTATCCGATTTCTGTATCTAGCTTCCAGTTTTTAGTTTCTGTTTCTTGTGCTTCACATTTACTGCCGCAGAAGGATAAATATCCAATGATAGCAACAATAGCACCCACAATTATGTATTTTTTATTAATCATAGTCATAAATTATATAATATAAATTTTGAAAATCAAATTAAAGATCAAAATCATCAAATTCTTGCTCATTAATTTCAGTATCACGTGCTCCTATCTTATATGAACTAATTTCAGTTTCTTGCGGTGCAACCTGAACTTTAGAACTATCAGTATAACTGTTTAACCATCCGCCGATCGGGTTAGTAGTTTGGTCAAAAATCTTATCATAACCTAATGATCTAAGTCTTGAATTAGCCAACCATTCAATATAACCTTTTAATACATCTGCATTTAATCCAAGTAATGAACCGTTTGAGAAAAGATAGTCAGCCCATTTCTTTTCATTTTCTACAGCTAAACCGTACATATCATATATCTTCTGTTCATTATCTTTCACTACTTGCTGAAAACCTTCATCTTTATTTTCTCTCCAATATTTGATAATATTTTGAGTAATAGCAGCATGTAAGTTTTCGTCACGCGCAATCAATCCAATAATCTTAGCATTGCCTTCCATCTTACCTTTATATCCAAAGAAATAAGAGCATGCAAACGATACATAGAAAGCTAATCCTTCAGTAATCTGCGTTGATAATACAGCATTAAAAATTTTCTGTTTAATATCACCTTTATCATCTCCTAGAAGAGTATTATATGCACCGCTGATTTCTGCTGCCCTTTTAGTAATCTCTTTATCTTCTAATATCGAATCAAAGAAAGCTGTAGTATCTTTAGCAATATTTTGTAAAGTATATGTATAAGAATAACTATGAATAGTCTCAAATCGAGCCCAGCTTGTCATACATATTTCTAATTCAGGATTAGTTACATAATTTTTAATATTATGAATACTTCTTGAAAGCATACTATCAGTCATAGTTTGCCATTTCAGATTACTATTAAAAATAAATCTTTCAGTATCAGTTAAATTTTCATAATCATTACGATCTTTAGTAAGAGATACTTCTTCAGGCAACCAATGAAATTCTTCTTGCTTCCTCCAAAGGTCGAAAAATTTAGGATATTTAAATCTATCATATCGTTGTAACGCTAGATCTTCACCTAAAAACATTGGTTGTTTAGTAGTATCTACATTTTTTACGTTTAATACAGTTTCCATAAATTTATTATCCATCATCTCCTATTGCTTCAACTGGGCAATTTTCCATCGCTTCATTACATAATTCAAGTTCATTATCATTTTCAGGTTGTTTAAAAACATATGAATAACCTCCATTTTCTTCTCTCTTAAAATTATCTGGTGCAGTCTCTCTACATAAATCACAATCAATGCATTGTTCATCAACATAAAACTTACCTTCAATATTTTCAACCCATTTTTCTTCTTTATCTGCCATATTTATATATTTACAATGCACATGCACCAGATTCACAATTATCTTTATCTTCTTCCTCTCCAATACTTTGCTTATCACCATCATCTGTATTATTGTAGTATCCTGTTCTCCAACCTAGTTTATAAGCTAAAAGTATTTCTTTAATTACTTTAGAATCTGGTAAAGCTCCATTTTCGTAATGAGCATAATTATAATACATATTAGCTGATATACTCATATCTACCCATTTTTGTAAAGCTGCAACTATCTTAATAAGACCTTCATTATCTTTCATATCATAAGCTAATGTATATTTGTTTTTGTATGATATATAATTAGGTACTATGACTGGTAAAGTACGAGCTTTTGATTTCTTATAGGTGATAAAGGATCTTATAGGTTCTATACCATTTGTTGAACACTGTATTACTGAAGAGCTCTCGCATGGCATGATAGCTGATACAGTACTATGTCTTAACCCATGCTCTTTAATTTTTTCTCTCAATCCTTCCCAGTCCATTTCTGGCTTTCTGGTAACATATTCATCGATTTCTTTCTTATATGTATCAATTGGTAACCAACCTTTACTATATTTTGTCTTATAAAATTTATTACATTTACCTTTTTCTTGAGCTAAAGAGTTAGAAGATAGTAGTAAGTAGTATTGAACCTTCTCCATTAATTCATCTGAAACATTAGGAGCTTCAGGATCATCATACTTAACACCTTTCTTAGCAAGATATGCTGCAAAGTTAGTAATACCAATACCTAATGATCTTCTATTCTTAGTAAAGTTTTTAGCAGCTGGCATAAAGTAATCTTGATAATCAATTAATTGATCAAGTAATCTTACTATAATATCACATACCTTTTCCATTTCGGGGTCTGAATTAATCTCTAATACATTAATAGCTGATAATATACAAATACCAATCTCTGCATCTTTATCATCAATATGCTGTAAAGGTTTAGTAGGGTGTAAAACTTCAACACATAAATTAGTCATCTTAATATCATCATCCCATGCAGATTTTTGATTACAATGATCTATATTCATGAAATATATTCTACCTGTTTCAACTCTTTCTTTAACGAATAAAGACATTAACTTTCTAGCTGATACAGTCTTTTTAAATTTAAGACTCGTCTTTCTTTCATACTTTTCGTAAAGTTCATCGAACTCTTCATGACCAAAAGCATCATATAATTCTTTTGCTTCATTCGGTGAAAAAAGAGTAATATCCTCATTCTTTAAAAATCTTTTATAGAACAATTCACTAAACTGAATACAATAATCCAACTTACGAACTCTGTTATCATCAGTACCTGAATTATTTTTAAGTACTATCATGTCTTCTACTTCATAATGCCAGAAAGGAAAGTTAACTGTAGCTGATCCACCTCTAATACCATTTTGATGACAAGACTTTACTGTAGATTCCATTAACTTTAAGAAAGGTATTACCCCAGTGTGAACTACTTCACCATTTCTGATAGGAGAGTTTAAAGGTCTAACCCTACCGATGTTTAAACCGATTCCATATCTTGAACCAGTTGCATAACCTGCTGCTGTAGACGAGGAAAAGATTGAAGGTAAGGTATCATCTATATCAATTAAACAACAAGATGCATACTGTCTAATCTTACTACGTACACCAGCCATTAGTGGAGTGGGTAAATTTATTTTAAATTTTGAAAAATAATCGTAAGCTCTTTTTACGTATTGAATTCTTGTATTACCTTTATATTTACCAAAGCATACCATAGCAATAATCATATATGCGAATTGAGGTGTTTCATAGATTACGTTAGAAGATCTATCTTGAATAAGATACTTATCACATAACTGTCTAAACCCTGCATAAGTAAAGAGATTATCTCTATCATGATCTATATATTCGTCAAGTTTATTAATTTCTTTATCAGTATAAAGCATTAAAATATCTTCATCGTATACATCATGCTCATGCACGTTTTTATTAATAAAGTCTGTAAGCTTAGGAGGATTTTTTCCACCCCATACATCTTTTCTGAGTTGATATGATAATAGTCTAGAAGCAACATATTGGTAATTAGGTGCATTTAGAGATATTAAATTAACAGCAGAATCTATAAGAACATTATGTATTTCGGTAGATGTTATACCATCTTTCATTTGTAGTTTAGAATTAATTTCTATATCTGATACTGAAACACCTTTTATATCATCTACTGCCCAATTAACAACTCTATGTATTTTTTCAATGTCATAAGGGACTGCTTCTCCATTTCGTTTTATTACGTTCATAAAAATATATATTTAAAAATTAAGTTAGAATTAAAGTTATTATTGAACCAAATTTTTGAAAATCAAATTTATTTTCATTTAACGATAATAATTTTTGTAAAATCTTTTTATCTAATGCAATATTATCGTCTGTCAATTTATCAAAATATTTAAAATCGACAGGAAAAATATTTTTATCAAAATAACCATAACAATCATTACAAGAAAAATCATATTGCTCTAAAATGTTTTCATAAACTACTAAATTTATATTATCTGCATTTTTTTGCCTAACTAATGCATTACTTATGCTAATACCCGTTTCATTTAAATTAAAAAACAAACCATAAAGAGGTAATACATTTAAACCTAACTTATCTTTATACACATAAGATCTTTTCTTAGGATTAAGCTTATCATTTAATTGTAATCTTTGATTATCATATTCATTTTTGATTACATATCCTAAAAATAATTTAGGCATACCTTCATCGTATGATTTATAATCATTTAAATCAACCGGTTCTTCTATTAAGGAAATGTCTATCATATTGAAATATCGCTTTTAAGTGTTCCTGTCTTCATATTATATGTACGTGATCTTTGTGTACCATTGTTGAACATTATACTAACTATAACAAACTCTCCTGCTATAGCAAATTCGTACTTAGCATTAGAAGGTAAAGTTATAGACTTATGGATAGAACCGTTAGATGCGTTATATATAAAAAGTTTATTTTTAGTTAATTTAGGTATGAAGTTCATGATGTAATTATATATTTATTTACAAAATTTTCAACTTCAGGATCAGATTTATTATAAGTAAAAGTTGATAAATTATCATTAAAAGTTGGTAGTTTCAATGAGTTAGTTTTAAATTTTTCTTCTAAATTTTTAACTATATCTTCATTAGGTATTTCTATATTATCACTAACGTTTAATATATTTCGTATCTCATATACACCATACCCTCTTTTTAATAAAGTTTTTACATCTCTACTCACATACAATGTTTCAAGCTCTTCAACACTACCATATTCTTTTATTTTTTTCGTTAAATAGTCACCTGAAAAATAAGATTCTTTCCCTGTTACTATACATTTTATTTTTAATGACTTAACCATATACACTATTATATAAATAATTATATGAAGTTCAATGATTTGATTAAAGTATATGAAGATTTTTATTCACCAGTTGATACTAAAAGACCAACTCTTAGATCCGGTGGTAAATATGGTACAGTAAACCCTCAATTAAACGAACCTCATAATACTAATTCAATTTCAGGATTTAAAGGTCAACCAGGCGGTAAAAAATATACTCTTAAATTTTATTTACCAAGAAGACGCAATCCACTTCGCCGCGGCAAAAGAAGCAGCTAAAGCATCATTTTTTAATAATGCTGCAGCCATTTGCTCTTTATTATAGCTCTGTAAAGCTTTCAAAGAATTTTGACCAAATACTTTATGAAACTTTTTACCAAAATATGCTGAAGAGTTTTTTACCAAATCCATTGCAGTAGCTGGCTCTACTTGCCAATAACTTCTAGCTGGACCTCCATCGTATTGTACTTTAGTTTTATAACCGGATTCTACAGCACCAGTTTTTTCTAAATAATCAGTTAATTCAGCTGCACTATGTCCATCATCACCATCAAAAATATATGCAGCAGCTTTAATAGCTTTTTTAGCATCTTCTGGTACTTCATATCCAGCTTGTATCACTTCAGTAGCTCTCTGTTCTTTTTCAGGGTCTTGACTCGTTTGATAATGTTTTGACCAGTCTTGTACAAAATTTCCAAATGCTGAACTTGCTGCTAATGCTCCCATTGCAGCTAACTTACCAAATTTACCTTCTTCTAAAGTTTGTTGATTATAATACTCTTTAAAACTTTGCATTAAAATATTTATACGAATCTATCGATAAAATACTTAGGTAACTTATTCTTATTCTTTATAATGGCTTCAAATACACCAGCATCTAAAATATAAGTCTTACAATGATCTTGTTTGCTCCGTATACCTCTACCACATTGCTGCACGACATTACTTAACATTTTATTTGTATACCATTGTTTATCTAAATCGAATAATTTTTTTATTCTTTTATCACCAAGTGGTAAATACGGTGCTTTAATTATAATTTGAAATCTTGCAAGATCATCTCTAAGGTCAATACCCAAACCTAATGATGGACTTACTAATACAGTAGGATTTTTACTTTTCGAATGTTTAGCTAATATTTCTTCATTTCTCGTAGTTTCGTCTCTATATAAAAATCTTTTACTTCGTAAATTATTTTTTAGATAATTAGCTATAAAACTTGTATGTGTATGAATTATACCTTTATCGAATTCATGATCTTCACAAATACTTTCAATTTGTTTTACTATTTTAGGTAATTGTTTTTTTAAATTATAGTGATTAATTTTATTTTTTGTATTAACATAAATAGGTGATTTATCACTATCAAAAGTACTATCTACTTCAATATATTTGTATTTATCAATGCCTAAATTTTTAGCAAAATGTTTATGATCAATAATAGTAGCTGACATTAATAATATTTTTTCACCATGATTAAAAATATATTTTGATAAAACGTCTATTTTTAACGGCATAACTTTTACCGTTTTACCTTCTCTATGCACTACATATTCACATTCATTCCAAGTATCATCTATCAAGTTGAGAGTGCGATGTAAATTTTTTAAATAGGTTAATTTTATATTATCACTACTACTGAGTTTTATTTGTTTATTATTTGTTCTATTAGTTAACGTATTAACATATTCACTTATAGTTACCATTACTATACTAATCCATTTATGAACAGATTCATGTTTAACTGAATATAAATTTGGTATCTTAACTCCTAATAATTTCAATCTTTCAGGATCAATAAAAATAGAATATTGCTTTACTATTTCATCTTCTATTTCTGAAGCTTCATCGCATATTATAAAGTTTTTTCTTTTTACATGATTCGGTAAAGATAAAAACATTTTGTAATTTAACACTCCAAATTTATCTAATAACCCCTTATTACGAGCGTTATGGTAAGGGCATTTATTTGATAGCCTATGATCTTCTAAAACTTTTTTAGGCATTACTGTTGATTCCATCTCTACATCTATATTTGGGTCCAAAGTACTTTGATAATTACTTTTTCCTTTCATTATAGCACTGTCATCAAATAATTGTAAATACTGATCTTGTAATGATTTTGTTATAGTTAAAGCAAATGCCCCGCATGGATCTTCATCCATACATTCTAATTCATTTGTAAAGTTACCTATATTATCCACTTTTAAAGCTTCATAGCTTTCAACTAATTGTCTAAAATTATCACTCGGTTCATTTGAAACATTAGCTAAAGTTTTAGATATAAAACTTTTTCCCGAACCGGTAGGTGCACTACATATTACGTATTTATAACCTTGATTAAAAGCATGTTCAATCTCTCTTATTAATTTTATTTGCTGTTTACTCGGATTATATTTATGAGGGAATTTATTAAGATACTTACTCAGCATATCTTATTATAATATCATAATGCTGATAATACAACCACATTATTATATAATTTACTTTTCTTTTCAAAATTTAGAACTTTAGATTTATAATAAACAAAAGTATTATTTTTAGCAAAATTTTCTAATCTATAATCAAATTTAATATGATCCCCATGATATGTACATTTAAAAGGAAAAGGTATTTCATATTCTTTTAACTCATTTTTTTCATTTTCCAATGTTAAAACATAATAGAATTCTTTTACTTTAAAAAGTTTAAACTTACCTTTTTTCAAATGCTTCTTCGGGTTTATATATACTACTATATCCCGTAAAAGTAAATTGGTTAAATCTTTTTCTAGTTTTTCAAATTTCATGTTCCCATATAATTTCTCTTTTCATCAGCAGTCATAGGATAAATTTTTTCATTAAAATATTCAAAAAAATTATCTTCTGATATTTCATTAACAATTTCACAATTATCCATATTAACCATTCTCCAACTCTGCATCATTATATCCCAGACTGGTAATAAATTTTTTGATTCAGGATTGTACTTTGGAGGTCCTGATGGTGGTTTATAATTTAAAGTAGTGCGACCATTTACACTATTAAGTATACTTTCATCTAAAGTGCATAACATTCTCCTTTGAGATGAATCGCCAGGTTTAGGTCTTCTTTTCTCAAAAATAATTTCGCAAACGTTTGATTGCAATTTATTTTTTAGACTTGGTAGATTTACTTTCATTCTTCTTTTTAGCTATACCAAACAATCTACTTTCATTTAAAAATATACCCTTCTTTAAAGGTCCATGTTCGTGTATATCTGCATTTGCAATACCTACTCCTAAATTATTCGGAAATATTACAATATCATTCTTTTTGGTATACTTACATTCAGGGCCTGCAAGAATAACTTTACCTTTTCTCCAAGCTCTTTGAACAGCATTAGTAGGTATATAAACCCCTCCTCTTAAAACTGCATCGCCTTGACCATCTGAAACTTCATCAATAAATTCTACAAGAATAATATCGTCAAACAAAAAACCTAATTCATAGTCTTGATCAATTAAACCATCAAGTGTATTATTGTGTGAGTCAACTAAATCAATTAAACTTCGTTTAGGTGCTAAAATATCAATATTTGCTTCTGCCATAAATCTATTTATTTATAGATTCTTGCATATCAACAAGCTGTTTATATTCTCTTTTACTATAAAATTCCGGAATATAAAACTTTTCTTCTTTATCTTTCTTTTCCTTTTTAGTCTTTTTTATATAGTTTATTCTTTTATATTTTAATTTTGGAATAAGATTATAAAGGTAATTGTATTGGTTAATTTTATCGTCATATATATTCCAAAATTTGTTAGAAGTTTCATTTATATATTCATTCAATTCTTTCGAATACATACTAGTCCATCTATTAATCATAAACAGATTAAACTGAGATTCATCATCACAGTTCATATCTATTTTTTTCTTACTATAAAGTAAGCTATTTATATATTGGAAAATTGTCACAAGTTAATTTTTGTAGTAGCAATAAACATATCATCAACCATTGCGTAAAATAAATCAATAATATCTTGCATGAATTTTGTTGCATCTTCATCACTTAGCTTAGTACTATATGCAAAATTAGGAGCTTTTCGACCTGCATTAATATTAATACCGGTATGACCAATAGCTACATTATCTTTTGAATATGTAATACTTACACTACATTTACCCACTTCTTGTAATTTACCATCACTACCTTCAAACTCGTCATGAACCATGAGATCATCCCCATCAACTTCAATTGGTTTCTTTATATACTTTGAAGATAAAATATTAGCAATTTGAGTATTTAAAAGTCTTTGAAATGCTACTGCACCAAATTTATCTAACATAGGAATTTCCCAACAAAAGTTAATAGCATCTTCACTATAGATATAATCACCTTGAAGTACATCTTCTTGATCAATCATACCACTTACATTAACATCCATCGGACATCTAAATGCAATAATATTACCAATAGGTAAAGTTTTATTTCTAAAAAAATCGTAAGCAAAACGCTTATGAATTAACGGACCATCATAAACTTTAATATCTTTTATAATCATATAATCTATTATAGACTATAGAATAAATTTATCAAGCTTATCTTTATTATTAATAATATATTCCGGATATGAATTATCTATTTCAACTTTCTGTAAAGATGTATCAGGTCTACCAAACAAGTCTTGTAAATTGGTTACATTACTAGCAATGTTATCTTTAACCGCTGAATGATTAGCTTCTTGAAATCCATAACTTTCAATCTTCTTTTTAATCATTTCAGTGCCACCGATAAAGCTAAAATGCCATCCACCATATGATAACACAACGTTAAAATTTTCGTTAACTCTTGTACTATTAATATCAGTACTCATTAATTTTTTCTTATTAATTAATGTGGTACCTTTCCATTGCGTTTCTTTTAATACATTTAGATAGTAATAATACATATTCTGTTCAAATCTATATATCTTTTGTTTATCATAAAACTTATCTAAATTTTGTAAAATTTTTGGATTAGGTATTTCATCTAAATCAGAAATTAAAATAACATCATCATCGTCGCACATATCATAACAAAAATGCAACATTTCTCTATGAAGATAATCTCTGCAATAATGTTTTGCATCTTTCGGAAAATGAGAAGCTTTATTAAAAAAATTTATAATTCTATTTTTATTTTCTTCATATTTCGAAGAAGGGTTTTCAATCAATTGTAAATTACTATAATCATGGTACTCAAAATCTTCAGTATCTTGTTTATGGTAAATTATTTTATCTTCAAACTTAGCAAATCGATCTTTATTTTGTTCAAATATCCATTCTTTTTCTAAACCTGAATGTGTTTTACTTTGTTCAGAAATAATAAAAAAATCCACATATGGATATAAAATATTTAAACGAATTTCAAGTAAGTCTAATTCGTTAAAGAATAAAAATGAGTCATAGATTTTCATAATTGTATGTTATACTCCTTTAAAAATTTAA
>CAACVC010000085.1_pt1 | contig 20773 bp, 22 predicted proteins | sample 2381761 | NCBI WGS metagenome assembly CAACVC01 (sample SAMEA5211966, study PRJEB30684) | marine metagenome | biome: Marine; feature: Epipelagic; material: Water | collected 2015-10-15 | depth 45 m
TTTGTATATTTTTTCCTAACAGCGGGATAGCATTTCTTTTGATGGCTATGGCGTCGAATGGTCCTTCGCACAATACCAACGGGCTATTCCAGTTTATAAACATTTCAAACGGTACAATATCACGAGATACTGATGGGTTTTTATATTTTCTATAGGGATCTTTTTCGAAACTACGGGCTGTAAAGTAATTAAGATTACCATTACTATCATAAGAAGGAATAATAATCATATTTTTGTATTCTCCATTTTCACAATACCCCATATGGTATTTAATCATATCCTCTATAGTAACTCCTCTATTTTTTAAATAGGTAAGAGCATGTCTTGCCATTAAACTGGTAGGTTTATCTATAAATGGGATATATTCTTTAGGTAAAAATAAATCATTTTTTACTACGATTTCATCGACAAACGAACCCTGGGGGATTAATTTTTTAGCTTCATCAATCTTATCATACGCCTCCATTTTTTTAAGGAGACCTGGGATAGTTTTTCCTCTAGTATTACATACCCAACAATGCCATGGGTTATAACCTTTTTTATTTTCTGTAAAGTTCACCTCCATTTTAGGTTTATGGTGTTTACAGAAAGGACAGTGGTAAGCATAATTACCCCTAGAGGTTGATTTACCTTTACCTAATACAGAATCTATTAGGGTTACTAAAAGATGATTAATCATTACAACGAATATACGATGTAGTATTTAAAAATCAAAGTCGTTGGTAAAAAACTTTCCTAATATATTATCGTTATAATACTCCTCTGGGTTTTCTAATACTTCATAACAAAATAAGTATTTAGTCTCTAGGTATGTAAGATGCTTCTTATGAAGAGCAATTTCTAAAATTTGTTTATCCAAATCTTCCAGCGTAACTTCTCCCTCAGTTAATTTACGTTTTAATTCGGAATTCGATCCTACATATTTTTTCCAATCACTTTCTTTTTGAACAATTTTATAAGATTTTCTTCTTCCCCTTCCAGTTTGTTCGGAAAGTTCTACTTTAGTTAATTTTTTCTTGTGATTGTGGTATAATACCTTTTTACCTATATATTTTTTACCATCGGGGGTAGTTACTTGGTAGACAAACCCAAATGTGTTGGGTGGAAATTCTGATATGTCTGCAATTTCTCTTCCATTATATAACCAATTCATATTTTTAAAATTTCATTTCTACTCTAAAGAGTAAAGCTTGTTCAAAACGATTTTCTGTAGGTTTATCAACTTTTGCAACTGCTAAACAATCACCATTATCATTGTAAAACCCAATAGTAGTAACGTATGTTCTAGGGTTATCTGTAAATTCTGCAAATCTTAAATTACCATCTATATCAGAAAATGAAGGATTAGTAGAGTAATTAAACTCTCCAGGATTTACTCTAACAAATATATTAGTAACAGTTACTGTTTCTTCACTACATCCAAATTGTGCATTGGCAGCACCAGCATGTACCATAATACCTACATCAGGATAAAGATACCAATTTGATCCATTCGATGAATACTTTCTGCCTGCATTAGTATAAACTAATGAACCTGTATCTATACCCACATTCTTAGCTCTAAAAGATTCAGGATGAATAGATTCTTTAAACCCATTTCGAACAAATACTGAAAAATTACCAGATGATATGGGTAATTCACCAATAATATTAGCAAGTTGGCCAGCTTTTTTTCTAGCATCTGTTGTGGAAGCAGCTGCGCTATTAAATGCATGTGTAGTATAATCTTCATTAAGTACTAATGCTCCTCCATCATCAGCACCCGCAGGTTCAATAATAGGAAATTTACCTACTACAATGTCTTCACTATTTAAACTTTTATACATGGTTATCTATCTAATCTAATAATAAAATTAGTATCTGTAAAAGGATTTAATTGAACAGGTTGTCCTAACTTAGCTACCATCATTAATTCTTGATTTTCATTATATAATCCAATAGTAGTAACATAAGGCATAAAATCAGGGCTGTTAATAATAGCCGGATCATAATCTACATTTGAAGCAGATAATAGGGTGGGATTTAAAGTATAATTAAACTCATTAGGACCAGCAGTACATTTATATTGAGCTGAGTATATAGTGTAAGATCCTGAGTATTTTAGGCTAGTATCAGTCCCTGGGGAGCTTCCATTACCATCAGTACCTGTTGTTACTATTACTCCTTGATCATAAAAAATATTACCATGGACTTGAGTTTCACTACCATTTGTAAGATTACCATTTGCATCATCTTTAAAAGCACCATACTCAAGAGTTCCAGGTATTATGGATTCACCAAATTCTTTTGTAGGAATTGAAGTAACTTTAATATCTTTATCAGCCCCTACAGGAAAATGTCTTCTATATGTGAAGCTACCTTGAAATGAAGGATCAAATCTACTAAATACTCCTGATGGAGTATTATCTACAGTTCCTACAATGGCATTATCAAATATACTTCCACTAGAAATATAATTTTGAGAAATAAAAGCTCCATAAAATAATTGACGAGCAGAAGCATAAACTAAAAGAGGATTACTTAACCCTGTATTAGCTCCTATATCAGATCTGTTTAATTTTGTACTAATATCAAACGAATCCCCATCTTCATTAGTTACTGTAGAAGTTTGACTATACTTAGTCCTTATAGGGGTTACCCTAACATCATTTCCAGATAATTTTTTGAATACACCCATTCATTTAGAAATCTAATTTAACTCTAATAAGAGCTTCTTTAGTGAAATCTTTCTTTAAAGGTTTAGATAATTTTGCAACTGCTAACAAATCACCGTTGTCATTATATAAACCAACTGTAGTAATAAACGTTTGAGGAGCAGTTATAAAGTCAGTGTATCTAACACCCCCTGTAGTAGAATCTATAAATGTTGGGTTTTGTGAATAATTAAACTCTGCATTTCTAGCTCTAATAAACACATAATTAGAAGTAATTACCTCTTCACTGTCTGCAGTAATATCACCACCCGTAAGATTTGAGCCAGGTATTGTTGTTCCTCCTGCAATTAAGGCTGTTCCTATATCAGGGTATAAAAATAAATCATTTCCACTATTTTTAAACTGTCTTCCGGCATCTGTAAAAACTACATCTGTAGATCCCGTAGCAACAAATGTAGGAGATGCTGCGCTTTCATCACTTATGGCTGCATTAATTCTAAAAGTAGAAGGTAAAATAGATTGCTTATATCTTTGTCTATCTATTACTACGGCTACAAATGATGTTCCAACTGCTAAATCACTATCAGCATTTCCTTGTATTAAATTAGCAAATTGTTTATAAACTGCTTGACTTCCAGATACGGGACCAGTTTTTTTCCCGAATGCTACTGCTAATTCTCCTCTTCCGTCTGTCCCATTATAAGCTTTAAAATAGTTAGCACTTACCCCTGAGTTACCTGCAGCAGTGCAAGTATTATTACTACTTCCCCCTGCAAATGCAGGTGCTACTATAGCATCCGTGCTTATAAGAAAATCTTCTGGTTCTAATCTTTTAAATGACATGCTTTATATATTATTGAGTATTCTTAGTAATAGTAACAGGAACAGTTGCTCTAGCACCACTATCTCTACCTACTACTAATAATGAAGTAACTATTGAAGTAGCAGATGAACCAAATAAAGTATTAACAGTAGTAGCTCGTAAATTAACTGTAGTACCTATTACTGTTTTCTGGGTTGCTGCTCCTAATGTTTGAGTAGCATTTAGGTTTTGTGCGGCTTGGGTATTAACTCCAATACCTTCAAATGTAGACATAGTTCTAACATCTGCTATAGTAACAGTATATCCACTAGATTCAAATACTTGGTTGTTACCTAAGTAATTTAAAGTTTGAGGAGTTAAAGATAAAGTAGCTCCTTGTTTTAAGGTAATTGCTGAGTATCCTAAATCTAACACAGGCATTTGAGAAGTACCTCTAGGTAAAGTAGTTAATTTATACCTTAAATTTTGTGTTGCTTTAGGCATTGCCTCTAATAAAGGCATATTTTCAATGTTCTTTCCGAAGAAAGCAGAACCTGAAGGGGAAGTTGGGTCGTAGAGAGAGTAATCTACTTCATCATCAGATAAGGCAAATTGTGTAATTTTGAAAGAACCATCACCTCGTGCTAATAGTTCTCTTCCTCTATCTGTTAAGATAGCGTCTACTGTTATTACTGCGTTATTTAAATATCCCATTGTTGTATTATTTATATGTAATAAATATTATATTTTTTAATTTGTTATGATTCCTGACTGCTTTAGTTCAAAAATTAATGTATTTGATTTTTCTTGTAATGTTGTACTAGGGAATTGGGGAGTAATTAGTCCTGTGAATTTTTGGTTCACATTTACTTCTATATTTTTCTTAACATCTAAAATGATGAATTGGCCATCTTCTACTACACGATAAATAACAAAATTATCTACTACAGTTCCATCATCAATATGTCCATCTAATAGTAATTTTAAAACATTACCACCTGAAATTACTTTAAGGATTTGGAAAGTTTTTGTTTTAGAAAATTCAAACCTAATAAAATCCCCAGGTTGGGGAGTAAATGTTTTTTGGATTGGATTAAAACCAAATCTCTCCCAAGTTTGTTTTCCAAGTCCTGATCCTAAGCTGCTTGAAATTGAGTTAGCGGCATTTACCGTATTATAACTTTCAATCCCAGGATTAACTTGGACATAATCTCCTCCATAAAATAAAGATAAGGGAGTTGATGCTGTTATAAAAGATTGTTGTTGGCCAAAACTATCTGTTAGGGAAGAAGTAAAATTATTATATCCGATCCAATAACTTCCTGTATTATTATAAACCGATTGACTTGGAAAGGTACCTCCACTACCCGTGGTAAAGTAACTTGCTGTTACACCAGTAACACCATGAAAGAAATTTGACCCTTCAGGGGTTTCTTGATTTAATATTAAGTAACCCCCAAAATAACCATATTTTCTGTAAGTTAGATCATTCCTCCATTGATTTAAACTAGCTGTAAAATGATTTGCAGTGTCTACGTTTGGGGTAGTTGCTGAGGATGAAAGTTCATTTGGGAGGACAATTTCTGTATAAAGTGTATCCCCTGCTTGGACTGAAAAGTAATCGCTTTCAACAGCTAAATAAGCAACAGAATCAGGTTTATGATCAAAATCTGTAATAGAACCGATACCTCCAGCACTAAATGCTGCAGCTTTCTCTGTATCAAGTCCCCCACCACTATTATTAGCTAAAGATAAATTACGAGTATTTATAGATTTTTGTCCTGATCCTACTAAAGTAGAAGTTCCTCCACTTTTATGGTATAAATTTAAAGTTATAGGTTGGAAAAAATTATAACCACCTCCTGCATTATTACCTCCTGACCCCCTCCCAGTACTTGCTTCTTGTATCTCTCCTCCACCACCCCCTAATTGAACCGCAGAAGCAAATAAATCAAAAACACTACTACTTGCAATATTAATACCAAATGCTCCTTTTATTTTTATTCTAGTATTACCTTGAAATGATCCCGTATCAATAAGAACTTCATTAAAGTAATTATTATTTGCATCAGCAATACCCGCAGGTGGGGAAGGTGATGTTGGGGGTGATAATGTAGCTGTTGTAGAACGGGGAGTTACTGCTGATCCTGTGCTAATTTGGTTAGCATCAAAATATTGTCTAAAGGGAGTTGCAGAATTTGACTCAGATACTATGGGATTTGACCACGAATTTCCTGTAAATGGTATAGTACCAGATTTAGCGTAAGCTAAATTCATATTTTGAAAACCTACAGATTTATTTAACCATACATAATAAGTGAGGACTTCAACCCCTGGAGCTGCTCCTAATTGACCTTTGAGTTGGAAACTCATAGTAGTTACGTAATCTAGGGGACCAAGTCCTATTTGAGTACCCGCTATAGGTTCTACGGATCCTACCGCTGTTATTTTATGTGTCCCTGCTAATTGATTATTTAATACCGTACCTTGGTCTACTCTTACTACTGCGTTTTTTTGTCTTTCAAAATTTTGAGTAACATTAGCTAAAGATATACCATCTCCAGAGGGTTTAGATACATTTAATTGGGAGTCACATAAATAACTAATTTTGAATTGAGTTTGATCTATTATTTCGGGGGTAGTATCACCTGCTTCCTCAATAATAAGAAAATACTCTTGATTTTTTTCAGCTACAGGAAGTCCTCCTAAAATACCATTGATGTTAATCCCAGAATGATCTTCACTCTCTAAAATAGAGATTAAATTTTGTTGAACAGCTTGAGCACTTAAGGGAGTTTGATCCTCTTGTGAACTATTTAATGCTGCTGGATCTGGGGTATTTGAAGGGGCTTGTGCCATGTAATAACTTTATATATAAATATTAAATATTATCCAAAATCATCACGATCTGCAGGTAATTGGGGTTGATTAGGAGCTGCAATAACAATAGATGGATCAACTCCTACAGATTCCGAAGTAAATAATACACTTACATCTTCAATAGCTTTTATTATAGGTACATTAAAATCTATAGAAGTATTTCTAACTCCATCATATCTAGAGTTTTTCCAAAAATTAGAAGCATAATTAGAATCTTGAACTGCTGCAAAAGATGCCTCTGATGAAGATATAGATTCGGAGAGGTTTGAAGGTAAATTAATAGGGTTAATTGAACTCGAAGCAGAAGGGGAATAATCTATATCTACAAAAAATTTAGACTTTCTAATTCCAGCATAATTAACTAATCCAGCTTGGGGGTCAAATGAATTCCCTATAAGAGGATTAAAATCATTATAAGCCCACTCCCCAGGGTTAAAATCTGTTTCTAAAGGATTCCAGTTAGCTATAAAAGTAACTGTACTATCACTTGCAAAGACACTATCGTTTCCTGTTGGGTTATCTAAAAGATAATAAGCAACATAAGTACTTCCCGCAGCATTATTAACAAGGGTTGGGGTTGCCACTGTATATGAAATTATAGTACCACTACCATTATCAAATGTTAAAGTACTACCATTACCTAATAATAATTCCTCGGTAATATTAGCAGAGGCACCAATTTTTATGTAAATAATACCATCACCCTGTAAGCCATATATTACATCAGCAGTTGCATTTAAAAAACCTACTATACCTGTAATGTTAACTTTACCTAAACCTGCAAAAGTATTACCTTGAGGACGTTTATAAGGATTGTTTCTATTGTTATCTGTTCTTATAACTCCGGCGCCATCACTACTAGCTCCTGTGTTTAGTTCTCTTATAAGGTAGTTATCAAAATTACCTACTCCTATTCCTAATTGTTGGTATATTCCATTATAAAGTTCTTCTTGCCCTGTGTGGTTAATCGTAAAGACTCCATCTAACATACTTGCTGTAGGATATCCTAGGGTAGGATTAGAGTAAGATTGAATATTAAACATGGATTCATTCCACGTTTGTACTACACTATAATTACCCTGATATGGAGTTTTAATATCACGTAAACTCCAATCGGTTTCTCCTGAAAAGGCAACTCTGTTTAGATCATCAGTACTCCCACCAGGACCCCCAGGGTATTGGTATGCTCCATCTTTAGCTGCTAATGCTTTTAACCCCGGAGCACCTGCTCTAAGGGTATAATCTCCTATAGATCTAGTAATAGGTTGAGATGTTCCAAAATCATACCCCTCAGTGAGAGCAGAACCACTAATGTTAGTAGTACTAAAGGATTGTTTAGATACTTGGGGTGGTCTTTGTCTTTGTCTTTCTTTAATAGTAGGTTTAATTGTTACTCCTGTTGAAATGCTTGTTCTAACAGGAACAAAATCTTTAACCATATTAAATAGAGAACTATCTAAAAACTTAACATATCTAATAAATGCTGCTGTGTTCCAAGTTATGGTTTGGGTGACAGCGGAATCACCTCCAACAAATTTAGATCCATAATAATTCATATTAGATCCAAAGTAAAAATCTTCAAAGTCTGGGAAGAGGAAGTCTAAGGGATCAAATGAACTAAGAGTATTTTCATCGTGATAATTTGAAGGTGAAAATCCTACTTCTGTGTAATGTAAACTTCTATCATAACTTTCACTTTTCACAAAATCTTGTTGAACTCTAACTAAAGGAGAAAGGAACTTAGGAGGAATATATCCGGTTCTTTCTGGTGGGAAGACTGCACTTTCACTAGGAAAAAATATTGAGGCAGAAGTATTTACTGTGGGTAAATCATAAATAGTACCTTTACCTTTAATATCATACTCTCTAATCTTTAATACTTCTTCAGGAATACCAAAACAAGTAATTAATGTTCTTAACCCTGCTAAAGAACCTTTTTGTCTTAATAATAAAGGTAAATTATGATATATTCTTTTATAAATTTCTTTATTTACATCTTCTACGGGTACTACATCTGCTGATGATGTTACATAAGTAGCAATGTTAGTTTGCCCATCAGATCCCGTAGCAGGGGCTCTAGTACCTACTAGGGAATCTACAAGATCATTAGAAGTAAAGTTACCTGTGTATAAGTTAACACCCATGGATTTAATAGCCTCTCCTACTAAATCTTTAGAAATGCCAAAATCTAATCTATTATCACTATCGTATCTATTAGTTATGTCTTGAATATAAGTAAATAAAGTATCAAAATGTTGACCTATCATTTCTACAAACTTCTTATAAGGTTCGTTTGTAGGATCTTCCAATAAATACTCAGGTATAGTATATACTAAATTATCTAAATTTTCTGTATCATACAATGATGCTGAATTGGTTGAGAATCCCATCCAGATTGATGCAGCTACACTACTTGTTGGTTCTAAGGTATAAGGTTTAGTAGAGTTAGATTTAGGCCAAGGTTTAGGATAAGGATCGGTATTACTTTCTGAAGTAAAGTACATAAAGTACTCAAACCCATCAAAATTACTAATAGTAGAAGAAATTCTATTTTCTAATTCATATCTACTTGATGAATTAAATTGACCACTCCCTGAGGATTCAAATATAGACCCAGATAAATGTTCTATTAAACCTACTTTTTTATTAAAATTCTTTATTCTTTCTTCAGCAGATGAAAAATGGACAAAATTATTAAAGTTAGTATAATCTATATTAATCTCAACCCCTTTTTCATTTAAAATACTATCTAGTTGTCTTCTAGAGGATGTAGTAATTCCCGATAAATTTTGTAAGTCTGTAAGACTGGTAAGTTTTACTGAACTGTGAACTTGGTTATTTATAGGAAGAGAAAAATTAGGGCCCTTTAATACATTTCTTCGTGGAGTTGGTAAAGCCGGAGGTGCTTCAATTTCAACCTCATATGCAATAGAATCCCTTTGTTTGCTAGTAACCCAACAAGCATCACTTTCATTAGCAAATGAAGGTAGGGGTTCATATAATTTTACTAAAACGGATGATTGATTATTAGAATTATCAAATATAATATTAGTTACTATTGATATTCGATTTTTCCCAAAATTTAAATAAAAATCAGGATAGTAAGGAGAAACCATCTCTTCGGGAGATATTTTACCTATTCTTTCTTCTAATTCATCTTCAGTAAGAAATGAGGTTGTTAATCTAATCTCTTTTCTGTTAGCTGAAATTTGTTTTAATGAAAATGGGGTTTCTAGTGAAGAATCTAATTCATTATTTAATATATTATAAAATACATTATAGGATCCTACATCTATTCCTAAAGATGCAACTTCACTTTCAGGGTATAATTCTAATTTATCGGCTATATCTACATCACCACTAACACCATTTCCCGTTATACCATACTTAGAATTAGGATTATAATTTAATAAATTTCCTTGTAAATCATAAACTAAAGATTCTACTCTACCATCCTTTGTTGTAAAAGTAGGATTTACTGAGATAGGTAATATAGTTCTTTCATCTCCATCTTTATATTCTACGGGAGCAAATTGGGAAGAATCTATTATTTTTACTATAGCCATGTTTTTGTATATTAATAACTACCACCTGAGGAGCCACCACTAGTAGAACCTACTACTGTAGATTGTGCTGTGAATTGGGTTCCAGCAGTAATACCTGGTTCATTTTGTACATCTTCATCTTCAACTCCTGTTGTCACCTCATTATTTTCAGATAAAGCATTTAATTCAGTATCCCTTAATTCTTTTTGAGTTTGAAGTAATTCTTCTCTTAATGAGGTAATTTCATCTAATAAAATTTGAACATTTTCATCATTTTCTTCAGTAAATCCTATATATTCAGAACTTCTTTGAATTAAAGAAATATGAGAATTTACATTACCTTCTGCAGGTATTTCATAAAATAAAGTATTATATAAATCAAAAAATTCTTCAACTGTTATTACATCTTCAACGGGAGGGGGAGGAGGTATAAGTTGAGTAAAAGTGGTATCAATAGTATTAACGTATGAATTTCTTACAAATCCTTGTTTACCTAATTTTATTTCTTGACTCATCCGTTAATTATTTTAAAGTAATAATTATCATCTAATATTAAGGTATTACCTTTAACAGTAGTTTTAATTAAAATTTGATAATATCTCTCAGGTTCTAAACCGTTCATATAGAGTTTAAAATAACTTCCCTCTTCATCAGCGCTGATTTGGGTGTAATTTGTATCAAAATCGATTATAAACTCGTTAGTATGTAAATCCTTAATGGCATAATACGATGCAGTGGGTAAATAGTGGTTGGTAGTATAAGCAGAAGCCGTTTGGTAAGTTCTAGTTGGGAATTGGGGTCTGCAATTAATGTAGAATTTTTGGATACTATCTCTTCTAAAATCTCTTCCATTATTTGCTAAAGTAGCTACTAATTGAGGGGTTGAAATTATAGTACCTGTAGAAGATCCTGTATTGAAAGTAAAGTCTCTCCATTTAAATTCTAACTGTGGGGGATATATAGTGTTAGTATCTATAGAAAAATATTGAATAGTTGCCGCATCCGAAGTAACTGAATCAAATTCAGTAGCATCGCTTTGCTTTATTATAAATCCTTCATTTGCTATAGTGCCACTATTAAATAATCTAATAGCATTAGTAACATTAGCATTTATATCTTTATCACTCGAGTAATTTAATACTTGTGATTGGGTGGGATTTAATGTAGCGGAACCAGTATACCATACACCACCCCCGGCATTATCTGCTAAGTAAGAAGCGGTAATGTATTCTCCAAATCCCGTAGTAGACCAGGCCCTAGACCCCGAAGATAATCTATATTTCCAAGAACATCCATTTTCTGATTGGGGGTCATCTTGGAATTTCCCAGTACCCATATTCCAAGGTTCGGCTAATGGGAATATTTCTAGAGTAGTATCAGTATTTAAACCATTAACCTCTGCTACAAAACACCTTAAATTAGATTGAAATTCTCTACTTGCTGTTAGTAATGAACCGGTTGAATCTGTTACTGAGCCACTAATTTTATTATTAATAACATCTGTAATTTCTGTGGAAGAAAATTTTATTACAAATCTACTTGCTTGAACAGCATCGGGAAGAAAAGTAGTAGAAGACTCTAAAATAGGATCTAGTCCTGTATTTTGGGCAGGGTACGCTGAGTATAGAGTAGCATCTTTTTCAGGAAATATTTTATAAATTGCCATATCTTAGAAGTTAGTTATTGATCCTTTTATATCTTTATTAGGGAACTTTACTTCAAATATTGAAGGATCTTGAGAAGGGAATACTGTGTTATTTTGGGTAGCACCTCTAACATCATAGAAAAATTCAGAGTAACTTCCACCATTTTTATTAGTAATATCTACAGATTTAACTGTTTGAACACCTTCAATTCTATCTAATAGAGTATATATATCTGTTAAAAAGATAGGTTGACTAATTTGCCATTTATCTATGTTAAAATAACTTTGTAAAGCTTTAATACATTTAGTAAGTACAACATTTCCACTGTAGTTAGGTCTAGTAACTATTGAAAAATTAACACCAATATTAACAATAAATCCATCTTTTATTTTAACAGTATCATTTACCATTTTATATTGAGATAAATAAGTACTTAGATTATTTTTAAAATTATTAGATGTAGTTACAAGATTTTTATTTCCATCATAACCTAAAACATACATATCTAATACTGCGGGTCTAACATTTGGATTGAGATTTTCAATCTTTTCAGGTTCGACATAAATTTTACCAACCGCTCCATATATTCCGGGCATGCTAAGAGCTCTTACTGTATAGTCATCTTGAGTTACACTTCTCATCTGGGTGCCAAACATTCTAAGAGCATTTTCTCTAATTTGATCAGGGGTGTCACCTGATGATCCTCCTGTAGCAGCAAAATCATTAGTACATCCTATACTATTTAAAACTGCTGTAGTACCACTAGTTGCACCATTATCAAAAGTTACTCCTGAAGTGTTTATAGAAGTTAATGTTCCTGCGGGTGCATTTGATGTTATTCCTCCTCCTTTTAAATATGTAAAAGTTAAAGTTGTGTTAACAGGGGCTGCTCCATAAGTATTAGTAAATGTAAAATTATCAGGAGCAAATGCTGTAAGGGCGTTTAAATTAGAATTATTAAGTCCTACATTAAAAGCATTTGGAACTATATCAGTATCAGTTATTTGAGGATTACCAGAACCAAATTGAATTTGAAGTTGGTTTTTAGAAATAAACCTAGTTGCAAATCTATTTTGAGTCCTAAGAAGTTTTAGTAAATAGGGGGTATCAACTCCCCCATTTCTTTGGGGTAAGTAAACAGTTTCTTGTCCTAAGTAAGGTACTTCATACCATGTATTACCTCCTGTATCTGTACAGCTAATAATATCAATTATGTTATCATCTTGTATATTAACTGTAGAAAATTTTTCATAGGATGAAAATGAAAATTCAACAGTTTTAGTCTCGGCAGAGACTGCGGGGACAGTTTTTTTAAGTAGATAACTTTGGGGTGCACCCGCACTCACTTCAAACACCGTAGGAGATGATGAACTTGATGCTGCAAAGTCAATAAAATCCGTAGTTACAAATGAGGTTTGACCTTGAACTGAAGAATTGATAACTGTATTACTGGGGATAGTAGGGGCATAAGATAAATCGGGATTAGTACCTGTTGCCGGGACTACACAAAACACAGTTACATCAGCAACTGCAGCTCCTGTAGTTTTAGGTTTGTACCCCATCATATATGCTAATTGATATAAATTAGGGGTTTGCCTAGCATATTGAGTAAATGTTTCTTGAATTTGGTTATCCTGGTAGAATGATAAAACATCACCTACGTAAGATGCCATTTCCATAAACATTACCCCCGGAGATGAAGGACTAAAGTCTGTGTAAGTATCTGGGAAGTAAGTTTTAGAAAATTCTATTAAAGAATTTTTAAAGTTACTGAAGTCTTTATCAATATACCTTATATTTCTTTCTTCTTTATTATTCCCTCCGGATTGTGTTGAGGTACCCGAATTATATGCCATCGTTATTAAAATTTATTTGAATCTCATCTAGGGATTGATTTAAAACCTTATATTTAAGACTGATACTTACTAAATTATTATCTGGGATAGAATCTACTCTAAGCTCTTCAACAGTTATAGTAGGAAATAATACTGCTAGCTGATCTCTTACTTGGGATTCTAAAGCTTCTAAATTTTGATTAGATATAGACTCAAATAAAGTAGCTCTTAAATTGCCTCCAAACCCAGGATTTAAATATCTTTCTCCTTTATTAGTAAGAAAAAAATTAATTAAATTAGATTTAATTTGGTCTTTAGTAATAAATGTTTGGTTAAAAACAGCTTTTCCAGTAAAAGGTACAGAGACTCCCACCGCCACATCTGGGAGGGTATCTACTGGGAATTTACTAGATATTATAAAAGCCATTATTTATTCATTAACCCCATTATTTGGTTCATATTTAATTCCCCTTGGGGAAGGTCTCCACCGGGCATAGTACCTTGTGGATTAAAAGGTTGAGCAACATTTTGTGATGTAAAATTTTCTTGCATATCACCTAATATGTTGTGGTATGCTGCTCTTTTTTCTTTTGAATTCATAGACGGTCCTTCAACTACCTGTTGAGGTTGTTTACTTTCTATAACTGTTTGCTTAGGGGCACGTACTGCTTCCAAAAGAATATCTTTTATTTCTTCTTGAATAGCTTCTTTTACGGCCTGTTTAATTAATTTTTTTAAAGCGTCTTGTTTCATTGTTTATAAATATTACATTAATCTGCTCTTAAATTATCTCTATCTATAGTAAATTTAAGTTCTTCTATTAGTATTTCGGGACTAGAAGCAAATGATGATTCACTTCTTAGTACTTGTATTCCTTGTATATTTCTTGCAATAGCATATCTTTTGGGGTATTGAAAGTCCTGGCTAGTATCCTGTTTAATTTCAAATGAGAAACCTTTATAAGGTAGAGGATTATTAGTTAAAGGATCTATAATATCTTCGGTTTGACCTGTAGAGGCATCTATAAAAGTATTTAATTCATTATTAATTTCTGCAAACGAAACAATAAAATTGCCCTCTTCATCGGTTTCTTCAGAACATTCTTTAATAAGAAAATCTAAACTATTTAATAAATCTATTATTATTGCTAACGTTGCCCCTATAATAACAGCAGTTATTGTAAGAACATTTACAACTATACCTGCTACTTCTAATCTTCTTTTAATTACTGCCAAAGAATCTGCTATTAATCCCGAGGGTCTAGCTATAGGAGCAAATTTAAGAATTTTAAATGCTATTTTAAATCCTATTATAAGAGCAGATGTAATTTTTAAAACCTTAGTAATAGTTCTTACTATTTTATATATATTATTTAACTGTCTTACTAATTGATTTCTTTTTCTTATAGCATCTAGTATTTCTTCTTTAGAAGGACATACCTTATCATTTGAAAAGTTAATTTTTTTATTAACTATACTATGTAATACTTGGGGTCCAAACTTAGCAATTATCCCCAATATTGCAGGAATTAGAATTAGTTTAAGTTTTTCTTTTAATTGATTAAATCGAGCACTTAATTTAGCTTCAAAAGGCATTTCTTTTTTACCTAAAAACTCAATTTCAATATTTTCTACCTGCTGGATTTGTTTTTTTACTTCTGCTTCTTCTTTTTTTAGATCTATTACCATAGGATCAAGGGTAATCCTTCCTACATCGTATAAACCTATGACAATACTTTCATCCTCACTGCTAACTTCAACAAATTGTTGTGTAGCCTTTAATCGTGCTTTTGATCTGGCAATACTGCTTTTTGAACTTCTTCCTACTCCCGTTGCTTCTTCTCCTGTCGCTTGGTTTTTTACTGTAACTTCTATTACAAAAGTATTTCCTTCTTTAGGGAGATTTTTAGTACCTACTATTGATACACTACCTGTAAAAGTGCCTCCTGTTGAAGACCTAGTAACTGTTTGCTCACCTGATTTAGTTAAAGTAGGACCTATATTTTTGGAAAAGAAATCATTAGCAGATACCTCAATATAAGTTTGTTTAAAATCTATCTCCTCGCCATCCGAATATTCTATCTCAAAATTTCCTAAATCATCTACAGAAATAGAATCATAGGGAGCAACAGCCCCTAATTCAAATATAGTAGTATTTAAATCAGTATAACCTTCAGGAACACCCGGATTAGTAGAATCCTCAGGAACTGAAGGTGGAGGAGGAGGTGGGGGAAAGGAAATAAAATAAGGTTGAATTTTAGCTCTAGTAATGGGATCACCATTTTTATCTACAACTTTTCCTGTAACCTTAAATTGATTAGATTTTGATTTAGGTGGAGGGGGTGTTTTTTCAATTATATCAGTTACTTGTAAATCTGCAACTTCTAACTGATTAGAAAGATTAGTAACAGCTTCATCTATTAATATTTTAGCTTCTGAAGAAAATGAAGGAGCACCTTCTGCTATAATTGCCCCCTCAGGAGATTTAGTTATAGCTTTATATTCAGGACCAAACTGTTTAAATTCAATATAATACCCATTCCCCAGAACATATAGAGCTGTGTAAGTGTATTGACTTGAGGGGAAGTTAGCCATTATTGTAATTTAATTTTATTAGATAATATTTTAGGGTTTTTACCACTAAGAGCGGTTTTAAACTCCCCTAAAGCAGTTTCTAAAGCAGGTCCTATACTTATTAAGGTAGGTACGGGGAAGGGACCTGCAGAAGCTGCTGAACAAGCTTTAGCTAATCCTTCTAATACAGGAAGGAGTTTTTGTAATTGAAATACTAATTCATCCCCTAAAACTGCCCTTTCAGTAGCGTTTCTATCTATAAGATTAATCTCACCCGCTGATAAAACTATTCTTTGACTTGTGTCTAAATTAATAGAATTACCCGAACTTAAATGAATACTTGTAGGAGAACTAATTAATACTCCATCTTTTTTAGCATTTAAAATTAATCTTCCTGAGTCTAATATGATTTGATTTCCTTCATATTCTGAGGGAGATGTAGGGGAGGGGTCATTACCAAATGAATCTGTTTTAAAACTTGAAGGGAAAAATGGGATTTTTTGAGTACTTGTAAGATATATTGAAGATAAATCTTCTGTAGTATTTTCTAGGGTAGGTAACCAACCTGCTTGAGTGCTGGTTTTATTGGGATTAGCTACCCTTAGAATAGTAAGGGGATCCCCAACTTCCCCTTCACTCGACCAAGTATTTGGAAAATCAGGAAACTTAACTGTACTCCCCAAACGGAGAGTATTGCCCCATCTTCCTTCTATAATGTGGTCTCCCTCATAAAAATATAAAGGAAATACTTGATCTTTTTCTTTAAAAGTAGTTCCTAAAAATTCTGGGGTTTCTTCTTGAGATTCATAGTTAGGAGATCCCTGGGTAACTTCTTTATAAGATTTAACTTTTTGGTAGGGATTTTCAACTTTATTATCGGGAAGAGCGTTGTGGTGTTGGCTATTCCATAAATTAGCAGGAGGAAGATAAAAACTTAATTTTGCCCCTATCCCATCACTATCTTGGCTTTTAACAGGATCAGCCATAGCAATTATTGCTACTATTTCATTTATTAGGGGATAAAACTTATTATTAGAAAATAAAGGCTTTGCAAAACTAACAGAATCTCTAGTTGAACTTAAACCCCCATCAGTGGTATCAAATATTATAGTTCCAATACCTGCCCATCCCCCAACTTCATCAAATCGGGGGTGGTTAGGAGATAATATTATATCCCTAACTCTAACGTCTAATAATTCAACCCCACCCCCAAAAGAAGATTGTCCTGAAGTGGATTGACCGCTGCTAACTCCTAATGAAAAAGCCATTATTTCTTTTTATCTTCCCCGTATTTTTTTACTTCATCTAATAATTGTTGCTTTTCTGCCTCAGTCATCCCAAAACTGTCATCATCACCTCCTTCATTTTGAACTGCTCGTTGGATGATAGTAGCCATTTTTATAAGCTGCTCATCATTTTTAACAGATATTTCTAAATATTCCTTAAGAAGAGGAACAACAAGAGTAGCATCTCCAATATCCTGAATAAGGGGTTTTAATTCTGAAATAAGGGTAGAAATTTGCTCTTCTTTTTTCTTTTGGTTATTATAAATTTCTTCCAATATGTCGGAAAATTTTTTACCACCAAATATATTTTTGTCTAACTGTCCCATGGTTATAAATATGGGATTAGATAAAATTTGTATATCCGTTTTCTTTGTAAAAAAGGAAATTCTTTTTAAATATTATTCCTAATTGGTCCGCTACTCTGGTGATGTGTGGGGTTTTAACATCTACCATTTCTCTAATACAAAGATAAAGAGCTTTTTTATTAAAAATATCCATTACTTCTCTTTTTCTAAAAAGTTCTAAGATAGCATCTGCTACAATAGCATCTTTTTCTTTAGGAAATAATTTATAAATATTTTCTGTACAATACTCTACATACTCATCCGTAAAGTCTGATAAGTCGTCTTTTTCCATAGGGTTATAATCCATATCATATGAATATTTTAGATTATGGTGTAACTCATCTACGGGAGCTTTATCTACTCGTTTTTTATAATTTTTAGTATTTTGTATAATTAAATACCGTTTAGCAATCGTCCCAAAATATGAAAATGCTTTAAATCCTTTAGTTTGATCAAATAAATGAATTTTATCTAATAAAAACGTAATTACTTCATGTTGGAGGTGCTCAATTTCATTTACTTCTGTATAATAAAATTTAAAAGTATGAATTATATTTTCGGTAAGTTTAAAAAAAGCATAGTGAATATCTTTACGATAGATCTCACTACGCTCTTCGGGGTCAGTTGAAGCATTATATCTTACTATAGCATCTTCTGTTGCTTGGGTAAAATATTGATTTTTAGTTTTCTTTTTTCTTTTTCTCTTGGGTAGTGTGCTCATAATTTGTCCATCCTAAAATTGGATAGTATTCTCTGGAGTTCTTTAATTTGTTCGTACATGAAACCAATTTCATCATCATTCTTAAATATTCCTCGCTCATCAATTTTCTTGAGCTTTTCATCAGAGATTTCTATCATTCGACTTAATTGATCTAAGTAAGTAATATACCCTGTAAGTATATCCTCTTGCTTCTCGTTTTTACGTAAGAGATTGAGAGTTGTAAATCCTAAAATTACAACTCCAACTCCTAGTATGCTAATAATGATGATTTCTATCATAGTTTATCGAATAAATCTTTAAGACCTTTACTTTCAAGTTGGGAAAGAGCTTTGTCTTTTGTTGATTTTTTAGATTCTGTGTTCAATATAAAATTTTCCTTCTGGGGGGGCACGGAATTTTTAAATTTAGGTAACCATTCCCTTTCAAATTCAATACGAGCAGCCATTAAATCCGCCTGGTGGAGAATATATGGGAGGGAAGTACGTGGTTTTTGTTCTGGCATATAGGCGAATAAATATTTTTTATTTGCATCATCATATAAACCATCATGAGTTTGGATTGCTAACATCTCATTAAATGTGTATTGCACACCATGAGATTGTAACATAAATAATCCTCGGTCTGGGACTGAGGCGAAGGGAACTTGTTTGTTAAACATGTAATCTTCTCCTAACTTTTCTTTTCTCCACTTATCAGTTTGTGGGATGTATGATTCTTGTTCTTCATCCCCCATTTTACCTAGATCATGGTTAATAGCAGAGAATACTAATTCTTCTGTAGTAAAAGTAGACATATCTGCTCCTTCCTCCTCCCATAATTTAGATTGTTTAAGAGCACAACGTACTACGCGATTAACATGTTCTACATAACCTCCTGGGAAGGCGTTATGGTATTCTTTTTTATGAGCAGCAGGCATCATCATAATGCGCTCTTCATATTTTTTATAAAACTTAATAAGTTTATTTTTCCTATCCCCCGTAATATGGTTAGTAATATTTTGACAGAACTCTTCCCAGTTATGTCCAATCTGTTCAGCTGTAAGCTTCATATTATTGTCTGTTAAGTTCGTTGGGGGTTTGAGGTTCACGTTCAATAGTAGCTTTAACCTCTTCTACTAATTCCTCACACTCTTTTTTAATATTTTCTACTTCTTGCTTATTTCCTCTCCCATTATGGAATTCAATATGCTTTAATTTAGCTTCAATATTTTCAAGCTTTTTAACAATGTGTTGTCTGTAATGCATTTTTTTTATTATTTGTAACCAAGTTACGATGAAAAATTTAAAAAATCAAGGTATTGTTTAAGAATAGCGCATTTCTCATACTCTTCTCCTATTTCAAAAAATTTTAAACTTTTATTTAGTGCTTTTTTTAATTTACTATCTGCTTCTTCAAACAAAATTTTAACATGGTATTCATCATGGATATCAATTTGAATAATATATTGATACGCTCTTTGATATAACATATTCTCCCCAGTTTGGGTAATTTCGCTAACATCTAACTCAGGGTCAGTTTTACCAAAAAAATCTATTAATTGTTTATTATAGTTAGTATAATTTAAAACTAATTTAGTAAACATTCTAACATAATATTTGGGATGATTTTCTTCATCATCTTTATAAGCATGTAGAAAAGTAGGTTGTTCAAACCCATTATCATCCCTAGACGAAGAATTAAATGCCCCAAATATTTTATTGATGTCCAAAGTGTAATTTCAATGTTTCAAGTTGATCCTCAGCATCAGTTAGTTTTTGAAGAGCTTTTTGTCCTTCCTCTAAAAAATGTCCTGATGTGTGTTCACCAATGCCAGCCGGTGAATGTAGTAGGGTTTCTAAAGTAAGAAGTGCTTCTTCTCTGTCTGCTTCTGCCTGTTTTTTCAAAGCCTTTATTAGTCGATGTTCCATGATTATAAATATAATTAATTTCTAAATTGTTATAAGTTGTTGTATATGTCCAATATTTCATTTTTAATGTAGTATATGATTTACATTATAACCTAACAGTATTACATTATATCCCACTCGTAGGCGGCCATAGCATATGCTGATCCCGTAGAAACTGTAGGGTTATCTTTAATAATAGCCATAGCAGTAGCTCTAACCTCACCACGCAAACCATAAATATCAGCTTGCTCCATTACCATTTCAATTGTTTGATTCTTCATGTAATTCTATAGTAATGTTATTGGGGGGAGCGGCAACTCCCCCCTCAAACAACATGGCAACTGCTTTTTTACGCTGCAAATTCCTTTGCAATTTCAAAAAGCTTCTGGTTAACATCCAAATCCTGCTTAAAGTTCTTGATCTTACGAGCTTTACGCATCTTAACACCTGAAATGTATTCAAAATCTCCTTCAACAACTTTTTCTTGAACAAGATTAAACACACTCCACAGGTCATCACCTGCATCCTCTTTACGGACGGGCCTCAATACTTCATCCAAATCAATCTTATAAACTTGATCAACTTTTTGATCTTTTTGAAG
>CAACVC010000087.1_pt1 | contig 20404 bp, 15 predicted proteins | sample 2381761 | NCBI WGS metagenome assembly CAACVC01 (sample SAMEA5211966, study PRJEB30684) | marine metagenome | biome: Marine; feature: Epipelagic; material: Water | collected 2015-10-15 | depth 45 m
GGGGAACGTAAACAAAAATTATTAGATTTTTATACAAAATATGAGGAAAGAATATCTCTTATGCCAGCAGCCCATAAAAAGGAATACCATAACTCATTCCCAGGCGGTTACGTAGAACATGTAAATCGTGTAGTTGCAGCATCACTTAAAATTTATGATGTGTGGTGTGAATTTGAAATGGATAGATCTACATTTACTATAGAAGAACTAGTATTTTCAGCTATTAATCATGATCTAGGTAAAATGGGTGATGAAAATAGCGCTTCCTATATCCCCCAGACTGATAAATGGAGACGTGAAAAGTTAGGAGAAGAATACATGTTTAATAAAGAAGTACCTTTTGCATCTGTTCCAGATAGGGGATTATTTATGTTACAATCTCATGGTGTTTCTTATACTTTTAATGAAATGTTAGCTATTCAAACTCATGATGGTTTATATGATGATGCAAATGTAAAATATTTAAAAACATTTATGCCAGAACAAAAACCACGTACAAGCTTACCTTTTATTCTTCATCAAGCAGATTTGATGTCAGCTAGAATAGAATTTGAAAAAGAGTGGTTACCTAAATTTAGTAAAACTTCAACCTCCCCTTCACCCAAATCATCAACTTCAGCTAAGAAAAAAGCATTATCCTCAGTTAGTAGTTCAGGTTTAAAAAGTATGTTAGATAGTTTATGATTAATTATATTATTATAGGAATATTAGTAGTTTTATTAGGAGTGTTAGGGTATACTACTCTTAATTTATTACGCAAAAATGAAACAGCCGAAGACCTTATATTAGGTTATTTAGGTTATTTAGAAAGGTTATCACAAGTTATAGATCTAACAGATGAAAAATTAAAAAAGTTAGACAGTAAAGGTTCTTTTAAATCAGACGATGAAATAGGTTTTTTCTTTAATCAGGTTATGGAATTACAAAAAATTCTAAACGAATTTAATATCAAAACCTTAGATCAGGATGGACCGGATAATAGCCAAACATAAAGCCCAAAAACAAAAAAGAAGATATTTTACTAAGGATACTGAGGATGCAATAGTTAGATATAACGGGAGTAATAATCCAAAGGAAAGAAGTGACATTTATGAGGGCTATATCCATTGGCCCTTTTATAAACTTACAGAGAATATAATCCATACCTTTAAATTTTATAATACTGATGTTGAGGATTTAGAGGATTTACAACATGAGATAATTACATTTCTTCTTTCTAAAATCCATTTATTTGATCCTTCTAAGGGAGCTAAAGCATATTCATATTTTGGTACTATAGTAAAAAGATATCTTATAGTTTATAATGAAAAAAATTATAAAAAACTAATTAGTAATTATTCACTAAGCCAAAATGATGATTCAGCTAAAGATGATTCAAACCCAATAACCTCCCATCCTAAAATGAAGTATGAGTTAGACTTAGAATGGGGGGATTTATCCTTTAATGGATACACCCCAAAAGATAGATTATCATTATTTATGGATTATTATATTAATTATTGTTCTAGCAATTTAAATAATCTATTTCCTAAACCCGAAGATGCAAAGGTAGCAGATTGTATTCTAGAATTATTTAGAAAAAGAGATAATATAGATGTATTTAATAAAAAAGCTTTATATATTTACATTAGAGAAATGATGGATGTTAAAACACCTCAAATAACTAAAAATGCTAAAATATTATACTCTATTTTTGATGAAAAATATGAGAAGTTTAATGAATTAGGAGGATTTTAATAACATTTAACCCTTTATATATTTATAAGAAAAATGGGGTTATTGGATTCTGTCATATTTAAAGATAAGAAATTCTCCGATTTATTAGAGGAAATCTATGATCTTCAACAACAAAAAAACACTCAGGTAACGGCTTTAATACAAGAGTTAAAACCCTTAGTTCAAGAGATAGGGGATGCAACCCTAATAGTTCCTTTAATTAAAGAATACTTAGAAATAAGTATTAAAAATAATGAACAGTTAGTTAAAATGGCTGGCATAGTACAAAGGACTTTACAATCTAGTTCATCAGGTGATGAATTTGGTTTATCAGATGAAGAAAAAGAACAATTACTTAACGGTTTAGAAGGTACCATAAAAGAGTTAACACAAGGAAATGGCAAGGAGTAGAACTGGTTTATCATCTTTAAATTCCCCAACATCATCACCTCTAAAAAAAGGAGGGATATTTTCTGCTAGGGTATTATTAACCATGTATGATGAAACTAGTGCCCCACCTTTATTTTCACGAATAGGAGCTTGGTCATCTATAGGAAGCATTTTTTTTAAAAAGATGACCCAACAGGCGGGTGTAGCTATAGATGTAAATAATATAGCTAAACCCCTTTTCCCTAATTTTAAAAATTACCCTCTAAAAGATGAAATAGTTTATGTAATAGCCCTACCAGATGCCAATGCTGGGGAAGATCCTAATGACATAACTTATTATTATTTCCAACCTATAAATTTATGGAATAGTAATCACCATAATGCTTTACCTAATCCTCTAATTAATGATACTCTTCCTGAATCCCAAAAACAAGATTATCTACAAACCACAGCAGGAGCAGTAAGAAGAGTAACAGACGGAAGTACCGAAATAGATTTAGGGAATACTTTTATTGAACGATCTAATATTAAACCTCTTCAGTCATTTGAGGGGGATATTATACATGAGGGTAGATGGGGACAAAGTTTAAGATTTGGTTCAACTGTTAATAATTCAGGTGTTCCCAATCCATGGTCTGTTTCTGGCATAAATGGTGATCCTGTTACTATTTTAAGAAATAACCAATATGATGATAATAAAGATCCTTGGATACCCCAAGTAGAAGATATAAATAAAGACGAAAGTAGTATTTATCTTACTTCTACTCAAAAAATCCCAATAGATGTATCTTCAAAATCTTATACGTCTTTTGATACAGGATTAGAACCTAAATTACCTAAGGAATACTCAAACCCTCAAATTATTTTAAATTCGGGTAGATTATTATTTAATTCGTATGATGACAGTATTTTATTAACATCTAATGATTCTATTAATTTAAATTCTCAAGAATCTGTTAATATGGATGCTGTAGAAGGAGTATCTATTTCTGTAGGAAAAAATTCGGAAATAACTTTAGGAAGTAATGATTTTAGTGTTGTAGAGCCTGTTATTTTAGGTGATAAATTTTTAGCAGATGTAGAAAATTTAGCTAATATTTTATTTACCCTAGGTAATAATTTTGAGTTAATTCCTATGTTAACTGAAAACAATGAATCAAATAATGAGTTATTAAGTATAGGGGGTGATATTAAAAATGCTGCCCAAAAAATACTTAATAATATTGATAGTTATAAATCTAAAACCACCTTTTCTAAATAATGAGTTTTAAATCCCTAATAGCAAGATTACTACAATTAGCTAGAGATCAGGTTTTTAAACTTGATGATTTAGCCGTTAGATATGGTATTCAATTAGCGGATGGGTTATTAGATACTTTTGAAAATAGAATAGAAAATAAAATTGGAGCCCCAATACCTATCGATTTTTCTATTGAACAATTATTTGAAGATAAATTAGTAGCATTAAGTAATAAAGCTCAAAATAAAATAGCTCAAAGAGTTTCTGCAAAAGCACAAGAAATAGGAGAAAGGAGGGCAGAAAGATTAGCAGAAGAAAGATCTAGATCCGCAAGACACGAAGCTGAATTAGCTCGCATAAAACAAGAATATAGGGATACCTTAGAGGGGATAGATGAATTAGCTAGTAGAATAACTTTTTCAACTATTATTAAATTTTTTCCACCGGATGAAATTATAGAAGTACCTTTACCTAATTTAGGTCAAGTAAAAGAAGTTGAAAGAACACCCGATCCTTATGAAAAAGAATTTAGGGGGGATTTATTAAATGAATTACAAAATGGATTCTACGGATCTATATCAAATCAAGGAGCTACTATAGAGGATATTAAATTACTAACTAATTCACGATATAGAGTAGAAAATGTACCTGATATTCAGTTTTTATATTCTGAAAATAGAATTAGAATTAAAGTTAAAACTAATAGAAGGGATAAAGAACCGGAAATTGATGCCGAAACAGAAAAAAAACTTAGAAAAGCAGCCAGAGATGAATATCAGGATGCCCTAGAACAAGAACGTATACTGTGGGATGATGAAAAGGAACAATTTAGGGAAGAAGATGGAAAAAAAGTTAAATTAACCCCCGAAGAAAGAAAAGCAAAAAGAGAACAAAGAGAAAAAGATAGAAAAGCTAGAAAAGCCCAAAATGAAGCAGATAGAAAAGCTAGAAGAGATAAAAGAGAAGAAGAAAAATTAACCCCCGAGGAAAGAAAACAATTAAGAGAAGCTAGAAGGGATAAAAGAAAAGATGATAGAGAAACTAGAAGAGATGATAGAAAACAAGAAAGAGATGATAATAAAGAAGCTAGAAAAGATGCTAGACAATTAAGAAAAGATAACAATAAGGAAGAAAGGCAAAGAAAAAGAGATGAAAAAGCTGAGAGGAAGGCAGATGAAGAGAAAAGAATTGATGCTGCTAAGGATATTAGAGATTTAGAAGAAGCGGAATTTGACAGGGAAATAGATGAAGTAGAACAAATTTTAGATCAACAAGTAGAAGCTGGTTTATTAACCCAAAGAGAAGCTAATCAACTTTTAAGGGAAGTTAAATCAGAACAAAAAGTAGAAGTAAAAGATGCTAGGCAGGGGATTAGAGAGATAAAAGGACAAATAAGACAGGAAAATCGAGATAGAAGAGCAGAAAATAGAAATGACAGGGCTGGTAGAGAAAAAGGAGGTAAATATGATACTTCAAAATTAAGAGATCCCGTTTTTGTTAGAAATATATATCAACAAACATATCAATTCTTACCTGAACAAAATAAAGCTGATTTAGCAGATGCATTGGGATCAGTAGAACAACAACTAAAAACAACAGTTACAGTTATTTCTTCTATTAATGCCACAATAATTGTTACTAGATCTATTTTAAATACATTAAATAGAACTAGTACCACCATAGGGGGAGTAGCTAGAAGTGTCCAAATAGCTACTGATTTAATTACATCTTTACCTATACCTACAAGCACACCACCAGGTGTGGGTTTACCAGTTAGTGTTATAACTACATTATGTAAAACTTTAGATGATTTAGCTCCTCTTATAGAAAAAACCTCTGATTCTAGTGATGTAATAGCTACTAATAGTGAAAATATCCAAGATAAATTAGAGATTATAGTTGATAAACTAGAACCTATTATAGATGTTATAACAATTATACAAGATATATTTGTATTTTTACTTTATATAGCTCGATCAGGGGGTACTTCGTTAGAAGATATACAAAATGAAATTTCTTTTGCTAATCAAACAGCTTTAAATTCTAGTGATAAGGGTGCTAATTTAGCAAATGAAGATGATTTATTATCAAGATTAGATCCTAATTCAGATGATCCCTTATTCTATAAAGGATTTAGACTTACATTACAGTATGTGGGGGGTCAAGGTGAATTAACTCAAACAAGGGTTTTAGGTGTAAATGAAACTAATGGAGTATCATTAGCAACAGATTTATCATATACTAATTCAACCCAAGTATTAGTACTAGAAATGCAGTTTCAAATTGATAATTATAATCTAATTTTTATAAATGATCCTAATATTTCTATTGAGGATCAATTAGACATTTCAGACCCCTCTATAGAAGGATTCCAAACTATTATTCCTTCAACCGATATAGAAGATATAGAAGTTGATATACCAGGCCTACCCCCACGTTTTACTAAAAAACAAATTAATCAATTAAGAAAAAGAGATAGACGTGAGGATAGAAAAGAAAGAAGCCAATTAAGAAAAGCTGGTGACTTAACTAGAAGGGAAGCTAGAAAAGATAGAAAACAGGATAGAAGAGAAAGAAAACAAGAAACTAAAGAAAGAAAAAGAAATAGAATTCGTAAAAAAGATAGATAATAGTTTTTGATATTGTAGTATTTATAACAAATAATAAGATGAAAGTAGAAAGATTAAAAAACATAATTAAAGAAGCTACTAGGGAAGTTATACATGAAGAATTAAAAGAAATTTTACTTGAAGCAGTAAAGAACAAACCATCTTCTCCTATAACTGAAAATAGAATTTCTCCCCAACAACAAGAAGTAAAAAATGGTTTAAGAACTTCTTATAAGGATATTTTAGGTGAAACTGCACAAACTATGACTACTAATAATCTTCAAGGCACTTTCCAACCTCAACCTGGAGTAGATTCAGCAAATGGTGCTCTACCCCCAGGGCAAGTATCTTTAGATCAAATTGGAGCTTTTATAAAATAAAATATGGCTACTATAGTTCCAAAGCAATCACCCCTTGATGTAAGTAAAAGGACAGGAATAGGATTTAATTTTCCTATCGATGGTCCTGCTGTTTTTAATCAAACTTTTGAAACCAGAGAACAAATAAAGGCTAACTTATTAAACTATTTATTAACTAATCAGGGAGAAAGAGTATTTAATCCTAATTTTGGAGCGGATTTAAGAATTTTACTATTTGATTTTCAAGAGGATGTAAATGAGGATCTAAGAGAAATTTTACAATCTAAAGTACAAGAACTTTTCCCTACAGTTAGGATAGAACAATTTAGTTTTAAAAGACAAGAAGACCTAAATACTATTCAATTATCTATAGTTTATTCAATTCAAAATTTTGGTATAACGGATTCTATAGGTATTAATCTTACATAATGGCAGAATTAAAAAGAAATATAAAATATATAAATAAAGATTTTAATAGTTTAAGAAATAGACTAATAGAATATACTAAAACCTATTTTCCTGATACTTTTAATGATTTCTCCCCAGCATCTACAGGTATGCTATTTATGGAAATGTCAGCTTATGTAGGAGATGTTTTATCCTTTTACATTGATAATCAAATTCAGGAAACTTATATCCAAAGAGCTAAACAAACTAATAATGTATTCGATTTAGCCTATTTATTAGGGTATAGGCCTAAAGTAACTACGGCTGCAACGGTTGAAATACAATTTTTTCAACAATTACCTGCTAAAGTAAAAGACGGAGTAAGAGTTCCTGATTATAATTATGCCTTAAATATAGGAGCTAATTCCACGGTTTCATCTATTACACGAGATAATACTACATTTATTATAGAAGATGATATAGATTTTTCATTTTCCTCATCTGTAGATCCTACTCAGGTTTCAATTTTTCAAATATCAGGCACAGAACCTGAATTTTTCTTATTAGAAAAAACACGAAAAGCAATATCAGCTAATATAAATTCAACCCAATTTTCTTTTGGATCACCCCAAAAATTTGATACAAGAAATATAAATGATAATAATATTATTGGAATATTAGATGTGATAGATAGTGATGGAAATGAATATTTTGAAGTCCCTAACCTTGCTCAGGAATCTATTTTTGATAGTATAGATAATACTAACCCAAATGATCCTAATAATTCTACAGATAATAATGTTAATAGTTTACTAAAACTTAAAAAAGTTCAAAGAAGATTTACAACTAGGTTTTTAGATCGAACTAACCTACAATTAGAATTTGGAGCTGGAACTACTACTGATAATGATGAAGATATAACACCTAATGTAAATAATGTAGGTTTAGGTCTTCCATTTGAACAAACTAAATTAACTACGGCATTTTCCCCTACTAATTTTGTATTTACAGATACTTATGGAATAGCACCATCTGACACTACTTTAACAGTAAGATATCTTACAGGAGGAGGAGTAACATCTAATGCTGGATCTAATACCCTAACTAAAGTAGATACTTCACTTACCAATTTTATTAACCCCCAAGTAATTTCTAGTCCTTCTTTAGCACAAACCATATTTGATTCAGTGGGTGCTAGTAATTTATTAGCAGCCGATGGGGGTTCTGATGGTGACACTATAGAGGAGGTAAGAAAAAATGCATTAGGTAATTTTCAAAATCAATTAAGAACAGTAACACCACAAGATTATTTAATAAGATCCTTATCTATGCCCCCACAATTTGGTACTATAGCTAAGGCATATGCTATTCCTACTAAAGCTTCAGATCTTAACAGGGGTGAAATTCCTAGTGCTTTAGATTTATATGTATTATCTCAGGATTTTAATGGAAACTTTGTTACACCCACCCCAGCTCTAACAAATAATTTAAGAACTTATTTGTCTGAATATAGAATGGTAGGGGATTCTGTTAATATTAAAAGCGCTTTTGTAGTTAATATTGGAGTAGAATTTGATGTTGTAGCCAGACCTAATTATAATAATAATCAGTTATTAACAAATTGTATAAATTCAATTAGAGAATATTTTAATAGAGATAATTTTGAAATTAATGAACCTATTTTATTAACAGATCTTAATTCTTTACTATCCAATATTGAAGGAATCCAAACCATTAAAGATATAAAAATAATTAATAAAACAGGAGCTACTCTGGGTTATAGTAATTTTGAATATGATATAGAAGGAGCCACCATAAATCAAATAATATATCCCTCTATAGATCCTATGATTTTTGAATTAAAATTTCCAAATCAAGATATTAAAGGAAGAGTAGTACCATTATAAAATAAAACTATGCCCATACCAGATACAGTACAATTAAGAACAGCCGTTCCTATTAGTAATTATGATGCATCCCAACTGCCTCAACCCGAACCTAATACTTCAAACTTTTTAGAAAATAGTTTTGATAAAACTAATTTAGATTTGGAAAATGGTGATCCGGCGGGTGGTCCCATTAATGACCCAAATTCTAATTTTGTACATTTTTATACACCTACTAAACCTTATGATAATACTCCCCAAGGTACTCTTAGAGGTGAAGGTGTTTTACAATTCACACCAGGACAAACTAATTTAGATGTGGAGAATCCATTACCTAATGGGGGGCCTATTAATATACCCTTTGCTACTAGGATAGGTGGCCAACCATCATTTTTTTCCACTACTCACCCATTTACACCAAGAAGTACTTATGCTGATTCTTTTAACCCTATACCCCCCGGAATATTAATATAAAATATTATGGCCATTTATAAATTATTTCCTACTAAAGACGCTACTTTATATACAGCATTCAAACATATGAATACTGGGTTAGATTCTATAATTGAAACTACTACTGATTATTTTTCTAGTAGGGCAGGAGTTGAAGATGGGGTTGCTAGTAGTACCCCCCAATCTTCTAGGATTTTAATACAATTTGATTTAAGTGAAATTAATAATGTAATTACTAACATAGCTGGTGGAGCAACTTCCACCTCCTTTCTAAGACTATATTCTGCTAATGCTAGAGGATTATCTTCGGATACTACTTTAGTAGTAAATGCAGTGGGTCAAAATTGGAATATGGGTACAGGAGAATATCTTACAGATCCTGTTATTACAGATGGCTGTGGGTGGAATGCTAGATTAAGAAAAAATAACGGTTCTTGGGAAACTGACCCTTCTGCATTAGGATTTGACCCTATAAAAGGAATAACAGGATCTTATAAAGATAATGAGGGTACAATCCAAGGAGGAGGAACTTGGTACACAGCAAGCCAACCCCCCTTCATGGATATATCTCAATCCTTTGACTATTATTCATCATTAGATTTAAATGTAAATGTTACTGAAATAATTAGTAAATGGAGATCTAATGATTTTACTAATTACGGATTTATAGTTAGACAGTCGGGATCCCAAGAATTTCTTACTGCATTAACAAGTATAGAAGACCAACCTAGAACTGAATTAAAATTCTTTTCTAGAGATACTAATACTATATACCCACCTCAATTAGAAATTAAATGGGATGATTCAATATGGAGTACAGGTTCTTCTGCTACAGTAGAACTAACTACAAATGAAGCATTAATTACATTACCCAATAATAAAAATAAATATTACCCAGAGGAAGTAGCTAAATTCAGAATAAATGCTATAGAAAAATATCCTACACGAACCTATTTAACAGCATCCTCTTATACCAGTAATTTTTATTTACCCTCTGCATCATCATTATATGCTATTAAGGATAGTAAAACTAATGACTATATTATTGATTTTGATACTCAATTCACTAAAATAAGTGCGGATGAAAAATCATCATTCTTTAAAATATATATGAATGGATTAGAGCCTGAAAGATATTACACTATTTTAGTCCAAACTAATATAGATGGTGAAACTAAAATATTTGATCAAGATTTAAATTTTAAAGTAATAGAAGGATGAGTAAGGAAATTATAGGATTTACTAGAGAAGTTTTTAATAAACAATCATTTAATAATACAATAGATACTGAATTTTCACAATTAGTAGAAACACCTGATGAAACTTTTTTTGATATAAGTTTGGCTAATATAGAAGATTTTTTTACATTATATCAAAATTTGTTTTTTAATATACCTAAAGAAGGAAATGCTAATTCTCATGAATTTTTAATCAAACAATCAAGTGATTATGTAGGATTTGAAGAACTAAACCAAACAATTCAGGCGTTACTTGATGAAATTACAGAATTAAGAGAAGAAAATTTGGAAATTCGACAACAAAACATAGATCTAGTACAAAGCTTTTCAACAGGGGTAACTTCTGTAGATCAAAGAGAAATAGGAACAGGAGCAGAAATAGCAGGAATTAGAACTACATCTGCTATTACTAGTGGGGGTAATTTAACAACTGGGGGTAGTGGAGGTGGATATTAAATAAATTATAATGGGAGCTATTTTATATACAGCAGGAGGATTATTAGAATATTTAGATGGTAGAGAATATATTGGTTCTTACCACATAATGCCCGATGGGACTCCTATGGGTGGAGCAGTACATACTGGTAATGAAGATATATTAAAATATTCTGCACCTACCCCCATAGTATCTGATGTATCTCCTTCTGATTTTGTTACTCAACCTTTTAATCTAGATGATGCCGGACTTGTACCTAGTTTCGAATTACCTAGTTATTTTGACCCTACCGTAGATAGGATAGAATTTTTTATTTATGATTCCTCCAGGACATTATTAACTTCTAATTCTAATTTTAAAAATTATAGAGTAGAGAATAATCCTATTTCCCAAGTAGGGAATAGAGTAGCTGAAGTAGGTGGTACGGACCCATCAACCTCCCCTCAAAATGAAATTGAAGAAATAATTTTATCTCCCGAAGATGACATAATAAACGCGGGTTTTAATACAGGAGATCTTTTTGCTGTTTATAACTTTAACACACTTGAAATAGATAGTGTTTTTATTTCTGAAATTTCGTCTGATAGAACAGAAATTAGATTACAATCTAATGAAGTAAGTAGTGAAGATATTAGGGAAGAAGTAACAAGTTTAAAGGATAAACTAGATGCAGTAGGTTATTTTGATGAATTTTACATAAATCTAGGGCAAAATAAATATTACATATGTGTTAATATATTACTAGATGAAAGTACTACACCAACATCTTTTCTATTAAAACTTTACCAACCTCTACCAGATAATATAACTACTAAAACTTCTGTAAGTATAGTTAGTCAAATAGCCCAATCAAGAGCGTTTCAAGTTTCTTTCCCACCCCCGGTAATACCTACAGACCCTCTAACACCATTAAGGGGCCCTAATATTAATTTGGAAATAAAAGATAAAGTAAATAATTCAACTGAATTTAAAAATTATACTACTTTAACAACTTCTTCTTTCACTGCTTCTTTAGACGAATCTAGTTATTTATTAAGCCAAACTGGTATAAAGTTAAATCCTAGTTATTCTATTAGTTCATATTCGGATTTTGTACACTTTTCTTCCGCTAAAAAAAGACTTGAGAATTTTTACTATAAAGTAAGTCAAATAGAGTCCAATCAAAGCTCAGTAAATGATTTAAGAACTATTACTGGGGGTGCTTCTGGATCTATAACTACTATTTCTTCTATAAAAACTTTTCAAGATAATATATCTAGATTTATTAAAAACTTTGATGGGTTTGAGTACTTTATGTATTTTAATAGTGGTTCAGACGCATACCCAAAATCTAATTCTTCACCCCCTTATTTATTACAATCTACAGGTAGTACTGAAGTATTAACTTGGTTAGGTAGTGATGTAGTAGGAAATGCTTTTTATGGGGGAGCAATATTAAACGCTTCAAGGTATGATGATGATAACCCTAGTAACCTAAAATACACTATCCCAGAATTCATTAGGGATAATGTAGATAATGTTAATTATGTAGATTTTGTAAGTTTAGCAGGACAACATTTTGATGATATATGGTTATACATTAGGGCTCTAACTGATAAGCTTAAGGCATCAAATAATTTTAAAACTGGAATCCAACCAGAACTAGTTGAAGAAACCCTTAAGTCTTTTGGTTACGATGTTTATGGTAATAATTTTAATAATAACGATATTTTTACTAGTTTAATAGGTATAAATGAATCAGGTTCATTTTTTCCTGAAACTGGTAAAGAATTAATTACCACGGCCATCTCAGCTAGTAATTCACCAGTTCCTATAGATAATGTAAGCAAAGAACTTTATAAAAGATTATACCATAATTTAGTTTTTCTAGCTAAGAAAAAAGGTACAGTTTCGGGTTTAAGAAGTTTAATTAATATCTGGGGGTTACCTGATACTATTCTAAGGATTAATGAATTTGGAGGTAAAGATAAAGTAAATGTTAATGATTGGGATTCGTATAGAAGAATATTTAATAAGGAAATAGTTACACATCAATTTAATGCAGGTAGAGGTAAAGAATATAATGGGGGGGTAGAAACAGAATGGAAAATTAACTCCCAATGGTCCGCCTCTGCTGCCGTATCTAATTTAACTGGAAGTGTACCTTCCACAGTTGAATTTAGATTTAAATCTGATATTAATCCGGCTGTTACTCCCTCACAATCAATTCCTCTACAGCCCCTATGGGGATTAAAAGATAATACTGGGGATACTAAAGTACTAGCATATTTAGAATATAAAGGATCAGGTTCATTTAGTGGGTCATTTAGTGGGTCAGCTATAGATCCTAACTACCAGTTTGCTAATTTAACTCTAGCAATTAGTGGTTCTCCCCCTACATCAGCTTCTATTTCCCTTCCATTTTATAATAAAGACTGGTGGAATGTAAGAGTACAAATGCAAGAACAGGGATTAGCAGGTACTAATCAAGCGAGATATCAAATTGCATCTGCTAATAAGATATACAATGGTAGGGATGGTACTAAAATTGGATTTGAAGGTGCTGTTAAACTTACACAAATATCAGGATCATGGGTAGATTCCACTACTAGTAGTTTTGCCCTTTCCCATTCTTTTAATAGTAAGCAATATTCTAATTTTAGTGGTTCTTTACAAGAATTAAGATATTGGACTCTATGTTTTAATAATCAATCTAGTATAGATGAAAATGTTTGGAATAATCACGTTATGGATCCTTTATCCATAGAAACTGGTTATTTAACAGGCTCACTATCTCCAGTTGAAAATTTAGTCTTTAGATCTAGGGAGGGAGAAGACATAGGATTAATTACTGGTTCACAAGGTAATATTAGTTTTCTTAATTCTATTCATCCTAAAATTTCTGGTTCTTACTCTACTATATCTTCTTTTAATGATAATTCTCGTTACAGTTTAATTACATCATCCATAGCTAGTAATAGGGAGATTCAATTCTTAAACCAACCTAATTTAGGGATTAAAAATAGGGTAAGTGATAAAATACGTGTTATTGATAATGTAGCTTTTGGAAATACGTTATCACCATTGAGATCTATCCAACAGAATTATGAAATTTCTCAATCATTTACAGAAGATAATAATTTATTAGAAGTTGCATTTTCCCCACAAGATGAAATAAATGATGATATTATTCATGAATTAGGATTTAATAATAATATTACTGAACAATTAGCAGATCCCAGAAATTTATCTTCATCTTTAGAATACTATGATGGGTTAAGAGATATAGCTTTAAAATATTTTGAAAAATATACTAAAAGTAATGCTAATGACTATTATAGGTTAGTTAAATATATAGATAATTCTTTATTTAAAGCAATCAAAAATTATATACCAGCTAGAACTTCTGTTTCAACGGGTATAATAGTCAAGCAACACTTATTAGAAAGAAATAGAGTAAAACCTCCTCAGTTAGATACAAATACTATTATAGCTAAAACACCTGAGACTGGATCAACTAAAAATAGTATATTTGAAGTAGGCAATAATAGCCCATTATTCTTTAAAAATATAGCTTTAGAGGGTACGGTAAAATCTCAAACTAGAGGATTTATTACGGGTTCACCAATACAAGTAGTTACTGGTGGAACTGGAGGTTCATTTGAAAAATTTAATTCTATTAATTTCTCTCCCTATGGAATATCAGGTAGTGGCCCTACTAAAAGATTAGGATTTGATATTACTCAATCTTTTATAGAAACAGTTACCACTTTGTCAGGTAGTGTAAATACTGTAATTAGTAATCAAGATGAATTTTATAATGGAGAATTTAATGGAGCTCATATTGTAGTAACTACTCAATCCTTAAACCCTTCATGCGAGAAGTTTTTAAACATTAACATATCAGCTGGTGAATTATCCCATCAATTTGATAGGTTTGTTTATACTAGTAATACTTGTTCATTAGCTAAATTTAATGACATAAAAACAGCACCTAGAAGTGGAGAAATGTTTTTATTTAGAAATTCTAGTAATTTAAATAATATAGAAAAAATAAAAATTTCCCATACTACTAAAGGTGGAGTAGATCTATCAAATATATTACCCACAGTAGATAGATTTACATTTGATTTTGATGGTAACAATAAAGGAGTTAATGTAGACTTCGATTATGGGGGTGGATCTTATACTACTTTTAATGTAACATCACCTTTATTTACTTATGACTCTACTAATTTTAGTTCAAACTTTGTTTCATATCCTTTTACAGGATCAAAAACAGGAAGTCATGAAGCTATTACAGTTAATTGGGATGGAAGTCAATTCACAAGAGGAGGTACTGAAGCAGCCGTTGGGTACAATACTCAAGAAGTTATAGTTTCTGATTATCAAGTAGAAAGTGATGGTCTTAATTTATTTAATACTAGCTCTGGCATATATACTTGCCCCTTAACTAATAATAAATTCTTATCAGTTACTAGTTCTCTTAGTTCTTTTATTATTAATTGGACTAATAATGTATCATATTCTATTGATACAGATGTACAATTTAGAGTAAAAAACCTTTCTACAGGTGAAGAACTAGATTCTTTAGGTGGATTCCAATTAACAGTTGAACAAACCTCTAGTGTGGGGCAAGCATATTCGGGTACAGAACAAAGAGCCCTTCTTACCCCTTCTCAAGCAATAAGAAGTGGGGATCAAGTAGCTTTAGTAGCACGATTAAATACAGCCTTTACACCACTTCAAGCAATAATACCAGGAAGATCTGCTGTAGCCAATATTACAGCATCCTTTTCATTTAGTAATGCTTCATTTGCTATAAGCGAATCTATAGTAACTGATAGTAATCCTGTTTCTACTCTAACAGCTGTAGAACCTGCATTTACTGTGGGTGATATTGATTTTGATCATGCGTTTGATTGTCAACCTTTATTTAATAATGTTATAGAAAGTAGAAATTCTACATTATACCAAGATATAGATTATTCTACAGGTATGTTAGTTCCAACTAATGTTATTCCTATTACTAATAATAATTCAACTCCTTCTCAAACCCCAGATTCTAATTATACACAACAATCTAGGGTATTACCTAGATATAAAGGTTCCGAATTAAAGGCATTAAAGATTAATGAATGGAATGGAAAGGGAGCATTATTAAATGATGGTACAACATGGGGTGGAGATGTATCTTATGGTAAAACCCCAGTAATTCAAAGAGTAAAACCATTCTTCAGTTATTTTCAATTATTAGTACCTTCATCCCCTGAATTAGAAAATGCCACACAAGTTAAATTAGCATATCTTATAGATTCAGAAGGAAATGCTTTTAAACCTCTTTTAAATTCACCTGCCTTTTTTAACGTAGAAGGAACTTTCGAAAGTGGTGATGTGATCGATATTGCATTAGAAGATACTTTACAAACTGACGATGCATCTTTAGTAAATGCTGCAGTAGGAATTAATTTGGATAATTTCAATACTAGTGCCAAAGTTCTTTATGGTGCCAGACGAGTGGATCCCATTTTAACTACACAAAAAGTATCTATTAATGATGTATCTAATGTTAGTGATGCTTTTGTATCTTCTTTAACCTTTAAGGGAGTAGGAGGGGAAACCACTAATTTTGGGCTTTTTGCTAATGGTAGTCAAACAGTTATTCTTTCCAATACCAATAATGTTATAGGAGGTACAGGAATAAGTTTTAACCCTCCTGTAATAGATGGCGCAGGAGGATTTGATACTAGTACTGGTATTTATACTTTTCCTAGCAATCCTATTAGCAGTAATAAGATTAAATTTGGTTGTATTGTTTCATGTTACATAAGATCTATAAACACTATTTTACCAAGTTTTTATTCTATTTTTAGTGCAATGAATATAGCTAAACTCCAACTTATAAGGGAGAGATCATCTGTAGAAACAGTATTAGGTGAAGAAACAATAAATTATTCTGTAGATAGCAATGGTACAGAGATATTACAATTTAAAGGATTTGAAACTAACTTTATTGAATGTAGATCTACTGATAAAGTCTTTATGAAAATTATAATTCTTAACTCTGCATTTGAAGTGGAATTAAGAGGTCAAGCTATTAGTAATACACCTTTATTATTTCCTGAAATTACACTACAAGATAAATTTTTTGAAACAGGTAGTCATTTCACACATACCTTAACTGCTTCTATTTCTATGTCACAATTTTTTGACATTAGCCCACAACTACCTATACCTGATAGTACTTTTAAACCTATTAATGAAAACTTTTCATTTAGAGTTGGAGATGAATTAAGATTTGAAGGTAGTGAAAATTTAGTACATAAGATATATGATGTAAATCTAGAAACAGAGGGTCATGCTTCGGGTAGTTATATCCTAAATGTACACCCTGAGGTGCCTTCAAATGTAAATATAAATCAATTTTTACTAAGAAGATACAACCTAGATGGTACATCTGTATTAGTAGATTTAGTACCACCTTCTTCATCTTTTGCAACTACAAAAGGAGTAATGAAAAACAAATTAATATCAGAAGAATTAGGTCAAAATATAGATGTAATAATTTCTGATCTGGTTAAAGAAGGAGTTTTAACTAATAAATAGGAAAATTTAACTTAATATATTTATAAATAAAATTAAAAATGGGATATTTAAATAATCAGATAGTAACAGTTGATGCTATCCTTACTAAAAAAGGAAGAGAATTGTTAGCTAAAAATGATGGTTCTTTTCAAATTACACAATTTGCGGTTGCAGATGATGAAATAGATTATACACTTTATAATCCAAACCACCCTTCGGGTTCGGTTTTTTACGGTGAGGCTATAGAAAATATGCCATTATTAGAAGCTTTTCCGGATGATACACAAATAATGAAATATAAATTAGCTACTTTACCTAGAGGTACAGCCAAACTTCCTGTATTAGATTTAGGATATGCAGCTATTACACTAAAACAAGGAGCTTCATTAGCTATAACTCCTCAAACTTTAAATTATTTAGGAGCTGCACAAGCAAATGAAACCTCAGGTTATTCATGTACTATAGCTGATGTTAGAATACTTAATAGTTTTACAGGAATTGGTATTGATACACCAGCATCAGCTGCTCAAATACTACAGTTAACCAAACTTTTAGGAACTTCTTTATCACAAACTGTAATAGGCTCCCAAATTAATGTTAGAGCAACTACAGTAAATACTTTATTTGGTACTAATGCAGCTACTGGAGCTAAAATTAGAACTACTCTTACTTTTGTAGGTTTAGATTCAGGTGCTAGAATAACTATTCCATTAACAATAACAAAAACTAACGTATAATGAGTTTTAAAGCTTTTTCATCCACAGACATAGTTGTAAGTAGCGATTCTATAACAGGACCAGCTTGGTCCACGGGTAATCCTACTTTAACTAATTTTTTCACTTCATCTATCCAAAATAATGGGTCTTCTGGAGATTTTTACATGAGTGTATATCAAGTAGATCCTGCATTATCTGCTTCATTAGCAGATGTTCAATTTGATATAGCATATGCTGATCAAAAAGGAAGTGGTTCAGTTTATTATAATCCTGGGGTAGTAGGAATAACCCCTACTTTAACTAACTTTGGACAATATAGAGCATTAGTGTTAGAAGATGAAAATGCTAATTTTATTTTTGGTAGTAGTACTAATACTTTAACAGCCGAAAATTTTTATGCAATTTCTGTAGAAAGAGCAAGATATAAAGAATCTTTATTTCCTGAAACTTTTAATTTAAACTTATCTGGATCCGGAGGGTTTAAGAAAATTCATCTTACTAATGACTCTAAAGATATTTTAGTAAATACTTTTCTTGGTTCTACTAGAGTACTTCAAGTAGTATCTGGATCTAATGGTAAAGCCACAGGTACAGATGGATTTGTTACCAATAGTGGATCATATGGATTATTCCTACCAGACATAGGAACTATACTATTGAACCCAAATGCAATATCTCAATCAATCCATGTTGCTGCAAATAGAACTAATAATTCCGATGGTTCAAATAATCAAACTCTTTATGATGCAATTAGGTTAGGCGGTAATTTCCAACTTAATTCTCAAGAAACTATTACATCTGATTTTGTTTTTGCTAGACTTGGAAATGGAGAATTTAACTATTCCGAAAACCCCTCATTCATATCAGGCTCAACTGGAGAATTAGTTTATAATAACTTTATAAACCAACCCCAAGTATATGTTACTACAATTGGAATGTATAATGCTGCTAATGAACTGTTAGCCACAGCTAAATTATCTAGACCTCTTTTAAAGGACTTTACTAAAGAAGCACTAATTAGGGTTAAATTAGACTTTTAAAGTGAATGAGTTCGTTCAAACAATTCAATTCAAGGGATATAATAATCTCACCCTTTAAAGTTAATAAAAGTTTTACTTTTAATGGGGCTTCACAGTTTACGGGTTCTAATATAGGAATAGATAGGTTTATTGCTAAAAATACCCCTGCTACTAATGCAATTTCATCAGAACCAGTAACAGGTCAAATATCATCTATTCCCGAAAGGTTATTGTATGATTCCATAAAACAATTATATTATTCCAACTTTTTATTAGATTCATCTGGTAGTATTGCTACTACTGCTTCTTTTAATAATGATGGAACTATAACAAATTCAAGACGTACAACTAATTATTATAATTATTTATCATCAGATTTAGTACCTAGAAGAGAATTCCCCACACAATCAAATGCCAGAATAGGAGTAATATCTATACCATCTAAATTATTTGGTGAATATATTAAACCCAATACCTTCAGATACGAGGAAGATACCACCATAATGACAGATGATGGTGAGGGAAATTTATTTGATCAGGATGGGAACCAGTTAGGTAATATTATATATGAACATGGTATTGTCATAGTAACGGTAGAAAGTGAAGATGCATATGACTCTCTGTATGGTACAGCTATATATGGTACTGATTTATATGGGGTATCTCCTGGGTTTGATGCATTTATGACGGGCTCAAAAGTTACTTGTTCATTTGAAAGTACTTTAACCCTAAATGAAGTACAATATGCTGCCCGTATTAGTGAAAATGAATTTGGGTATTCTTTAAACCCTACCTTAATATCGGGGAGTAATATTAATAGTAACACTTATTATGATTTTGCTACAGGTTCATACTTTTCTCCTTATATTACCACAATAGGAATGTATAATAATAGTTATGATTTACTTGCTACGGCTAAACTTGTTAGACCCCTACCAGTATCTCAATTTACAGATACTACAATAATGGTTAACTTAGATATGTTTTAATGAATTGGACTTATGAAGGGAAAGAAATAGTTGATATTTCACAATTTCCCGAAAATACATTTGGTTTTATTTATGAGGTAACTCATACACCCACAGGTAAAAAGTATATTGGTAAAAAGCAATTATTTTTTAATAAAAAATTACCTCCTCTTAAAGGATATAAACGTTGGAGAAAGGTAGTAAAAGAAGGTAATTGGAAAAATTATTTTGGCTCCCATGATTATATAAAGGGACTGCTTAAGGAAAATAAGCAAGAGGAATTTACACGAGAAATAATCCAAATTTGCTATTCTAAAAAAGAACTCACATATAGTGAAACAAAATATCAAATGATGTTTGAAGTCCTGGAAAATCCTTCGTATATTAATAGCAACATACTGGGAAAATTCTTTAGATCTGATC
>CAACVC010000090.1_pt1 | contig 20123 bp, 19 predicted proteins | sample 2381761 | NCBI WGS metagenome assembly CAACVC01 (sample SAMEA5211966, study PRJEB30684) | marine metagenome | biome: Marine; feature: Epipelagic; material: Water | collected 2015-10-15 | depth 45 m
AGGGAAGTGGGCAGGCAATCCTGTAACCAACCATAATGAACTATAATGCCTAGTTGGAAAAAACTTATTACTAGTGGCTCTAATGCTACTTTATCTTCTTTATCTGTTGATAACCAAATAACTGGTTCTTCATTTACAGGTTCATTTACAGGTTCATATAGTGGTGATGGTTCGGGTATTACAGGCATTAGTACTATAGGTTCTAGTAATCCTGCTACATTTACTTCTGATTTTACAACTACTGCAGGTACTTTTAATAGTTTATTAGGTACTATAACAGTAAATGAAGGAGTTACATTTAATATAACTGCAGAATCATTTCTAAAAATACAAGAGTTTTAATGTATTATAAATATTTATATATATGAGTATCTTAAAAGTAGGAGCAATATCTCCAAATTCCGGAACCAAAGTAAATATTACTGGTAGTACTTTATTAGTAACAACCGCAAGTGGCCATTTTAGTGGTTCATATGAAGGAGATGGTTCAAGGTTAGATGGAATAAATGGACTTCCATTTACAGGCTCAGGCCAAATTTCAGGTTCATTATTAGTAACAGGTAGTTCAACATTAGCTTTAAGAGTTAGTGGTAGTAGTGCTTTTACAGGAAGTTTATTTGTTAGTGGTACCTTAAGTGGTTCATTTTCAGGTAGTGGTGCTTCTTTAACAGGAATAGTTAGTTCTTCAACAGCAGTATTATCACAAACAGCTTCTGTTGCTGCAAGAGCAAACGCTTTAGCACCTACAGTAACTGCAACTTCATCATCCGTAGCTGCAAGAGCAACTACTTTAAGTGCACAAGCTACAGCTTCATTTGCAGACGTAGCGGGTACTGTACACGATGGTAATATTACTGCTACAAAAATTGGAGCAAATGCTGTTATTACAGCTAAAATATTAAATAGTAATGTAACAAATGCTAAATTAGCAAATGATAGTGTTACTATAGGTTCAACAGAAGTAGATTTAGGAGCTACAGCAGCTTCATTAACAGGGTTGACAAGCATTTCTGCTCAAACGGGTAGTTTTGTATTACAAGTATTTGAATCTGCTTCTACTATAATAACTTCTGGATCAAATATTTTTGGTGATAAAGCAACTGATACCCAACGAATTACAGGTAGTTTATTACAAACAGGTAGTATGGTTGTTATAGGTAATATTTCAGCTAGTGTAGGTGGGTTTAGTGGTTCATTCCAAGGAGATGGTACATTATTAACAGGTGTAATAGCTTCAGGTTCGATTCAATCAGCCTCTATTGCTGCAAGAGCTAATAGCTTATCACCAACAGTAACGGCTACATCTGCATCAACAGCAATACTAGCTCAAACAGCTTCTGTTGCTACAAGAGCTAATGGTTTAGCCCCTACAGTAACTGCAACTTCAGCTTCAACAGCTATTGCAGCTCAAACAGCCTCTGTTGCTACAAGAGCAAATACTTTAGCTCCAACCGCAACTGCTACATCTGCATCAACAGCAGTATTAGCCCAAACAGCATCAATAGCTACAAGAGCTAATGGTTTAGCACCAACAGTAACGGCTACATCTGCATCAACTGCAATATTAGTCCAAACTGCTTCAGTAGCATTGAGAGCAAACGCTTTAGCACCAACAGTGACTGCAACATCCGCTTCCACAGCATTATTAGCTCAAACAGCTTCAGTTGCTACAAGAGCTAATGGTTTAGCCCCTACAGTAACAGCAAGTTTTGCAGATAAAGCAAACGTCGCTGTAACATCAAATGTAATTCCTGTAAAGGTAGTTAATGATGGGGGAAGCAAATATGCATTTAATGGAGTAACTGCTCCAACTCTATCACTTAGTAGAGGAGAATTATATAGATTTGATCTATCAGATTCAAGTAATGATGGACATCCCTTTGCATTTAGATTACTAGATGATACTTCTTATGCCGTAGGTGTAACTACAGTTGGTAGTGCAGGTAATGCAGGTGCATATGTAGACTTTGATGTTAACTTTGCAACATCGGCATCTTTAAAATATTATTGTACAGCTCATGGAAATGGAATGGGTAATAGGGCTCAAATAGTAGATGTATTAGGTGGTATAACTAGTGGCTCATTTAGTGGTTCTTATCAAGGTGATGGTGCTAATTTAACAGCAGTATCTGCAATTTCATCATCAACAGCAGTATTAGCACAAACGGCTTCTGTTGCTACAAGAGCAAACGCATTAGCACCTACAGTAACTGCAACTTCATCATCCGTAGCTGCAAGAGCAACTACTTTAAGTGCTGCAGCAACAGCAAGTTTTGCCGATTTAGCAAGTAATGTACGTAACCTTTCTATTTCAGGATCTGGAGCTATATCAGGTTCATTATTAATAACAGGAAGTACAGCTTTAGCAGTAAGGGTAACTGGTAGTACAGCTTTAACAGGTAGTATTTTCCAAACAGGATCATTTAATGTAACAGGTAGTAGCATGTTATCTGGATCCCTAAGTATTACTGGTAGTACAAATATAATTGGTGCCGTAAGTTCAAGTGATACAGGTAGATTTAAAAGTCTAGGTATTAATGTTGCTCCTTCAGGAGTTGCTGGAGCTATATTAGCTACTAATGATGTTGTAGCATTTGCTTCTTCAGATGAAAGGTTAAAGGAAAACTTAGAACCAATTGGAAGTGCAGTTGAAAAAGTAGAACAAATAACAGGATATACTTATAATTGGATCCCAATGGAAGATATTCACGTATATGGTAATATGAAAGATATAGGAGTAATAGCACAAGAAGTAGAAAAAGTATTACCTGAAATAGTATCAGATAGAGAAAATGGATATAAAGCAATTAAATATGATAAATTAACAGCTGTATTAATCCAAGCAGTAAAAGAATTGTCTAATAGAGTAAAAGAACTCGAATCAAAATAATATTTATAATTGCATTAAAAAATAAAAAATGGCATTAACAGGAAATTTTAATAAAATAACATATACAGATCATGAATCAGAAACAGAAGATATAACGGTATCTTACCCATCTTCAATGGATTCAAACCACCCTGATTACTCTAAAAGGGGTACATCTGAAACTATAACTCAACCTAAGCAAGTACAAAGTACAGTAAATTATCCTACTGCTTATATTGTAGTTCATTCTTATAATGGATGGAAAATTGAATGGCCAGCTTATGATGGTGTTTCAAAAGAAAAAGACTGGGTTTTTACTATGGATTTAAGAATTTATGCAACTAAAGCTCAACGTGACGCAGATTATGAAAATTATACAGATACTTTAGCTTTAGCATGTGGAGCATCAGAGTTTGATTTTACAGTACCTACTAGTCAATGGATTTATTCATATTTAAAAGGAATGACTGAATTTAGCGGTTTAACAGATGTTTAAAAAGATTAATAAAAAATAAGATTATGGCAGTACCATCAAGTGGTCCTTTAGGACTTTTCGAAGATATTTGGGATGAATTAGACGGAAGTAAAGGAAGTAATTCTTTACATAGTGCCTCTATTCATGCAGGATTTTCTACTCCCGATGCTATGGGGGATTTTTATGGCTATGTAGATGCTGAAGCCCCAACATTAACTAGTTCAAATGCAACTTCAGTTACAACTACTACTATGGTTGCAAATGCTTCAATGACTAATAATGGTGGAGCTAATCTTACAGCACATGGTTTTTATTTTGGTACTAATAGTGGTGCTGCTGGTAATAATACTAAATATGATGTTGGTTCAAGAACTGGTACATCTTTTACCTTTAATAGAACTTTTACAAGTTTAAGTGCTGATACTACTTATTATTACTGGGCTTTTGCAACAAATAGTGTTGGAGAAACTATAGCAAGTAATAGAATAACACAAGCTACAAATTTACCTGGATTTGGTACTTCTTGGACACAAATGCCAGGTAATAATAATGGAGGATTTGCCACTAACCCAGGTGGTGCTATTCCAACATGGTATTCTGGTGGTAATACTTCAAGTTTTCCAGGTGGTCAAACCGTTACAATGACATGGACTGCTGGTAACGCATCACCCGGTAGTTTAACTAAAGGAACTTTTAATGGAAATACACACTTTCAATCAAATTCATCAGGATTTACTCTTACTTCTGGACCAGGTGTAACAGCATATGGTCAAAAGGGGTATTTAGTATTATCTTCTCCAGGATATAGTAGTAATAGTGGTCCAAGACACCCTTCATTTGGTAATGGAGTTACATGGGCAATCGGAACCTAAAAATATTTTAAAAAAAAGAAAAGGGAATGTAAATGTTCCCTTTTTTTTGTTCTCATAAACATTTTAAATATTTATACTAAACAAAAACGTTATGGCAATAAAGCAAACAAAGGTAACAGAGGAAGAGTTAAAAGAAATTGAAGAATTTCAACAAAGTATTAATGTTATAACTTACCAATTAGGGCAGTTAACATTAAAAAAATTGAATATTAAAAAAGAAGAAGAAGTTGCAAAAGCTCAATATGAACAACTTCTCTTAAAAGAAAATGAGCTAGGAGATAAGTTACAAGAAAAGTATGGTACTGCCGAAATTGATTTAAAAACGGGTGAAATTACTACTACTAATTAATATTTTTAAAAATCTCTTATATATTTATTATTGATAAAATAAATTTTTAAAATGGCTGAAACATTATTATCCCCAGGAGTATTAACTCGTGAAAACGACCAATCGTTAATCACTCAAGGACCTATCGTAGCAGGTGCTGCTGTTTTAGGACCTACTGTAAAAGGTCCTGTAAACATACCAACTATAGTTACTTCTTATAGTGACTATAAAAATAAGTTCGGTGGTTCCTTTACTAGTGCGAGTATAAAATACGAATATTTAACATCAATTGCTGCAAATAATTATTTCCAACAAGGTGGTGAAACCATGCTTATAACTAGAATAACATCAGGTTCATTTTCACCTTCATCGGCAACTGCAAGAGCACTTATGCATGCTAATTCTGCATCATTTACATTAGAAACTTTATCAGAAGGTGAAATTATGAATAACTCAGGTAGTGTATCTACAAGTGGTTCATTAGTAAATGGTACATCTGATAATATAAGATATGAAATTGCAAATGTTGATTCAGGAAGTGGTACATTTAATCTACTAATTCGTAGAGGAGATGATACTACTAGTACTAAAACAATATTAGAATCTTGGACAGATTTATCATTAGATCCTAATTCACCAAATTACATAGAACAAGTAATTGGTAATCAAAGACAAAATTTTGATACTGATGGTGATGGAAATAGATTTATTCAAGTAACTGGATCTTATGTTAATAATAGCCGTTTCGTAAGAGTATCTTCAGTAGGTTCACCAACATTAGATTATTTAGATAATGAAGGAAACTTTAAATCAGCACTTACTTCATCATTACCTCAAATAGGTAGTGGTTCAAACCAAGGAGCATTTACAGGAGGAGTAGGTAAAGTATTTGGTAACGGTGCTAATGGAAATACTAAATTAAAAATGTTTGATGAAATTGATGTTTCTTCAATTCAAGGACTAGAAGCTGCTTATTATACTTCATCATTAGCTTTATTACAAAATTCAGATGAATATGATTATGAAATTTTAACCATTCCAGGTGTAACAATTCATAATGGTTCTGTAGCAGTAGCAACTGCAATTGATACAGTTACACAAAGAGGAGATGCAATAGCAGTAATAGATACAAGAAATTATGGTTCAACATTAAACCAAGCAATAACTTCAGCAACAACACAAGATTCAAGTTATGCTGCAACTTATTGGCCTTGGGTTCAAGTATTATCAAATGAAACTGGCAAATTAGAATTTGTACCAGCTTCAACAGTAATACCAGGAGTTTATGCTACAAATGATAGATTAGGTGCTGAATGGTTTGCTCCAGCAGGATTTAATAGAGGTGGTGTAGGTGGTGTAATTCAAACTGAAAGAAAATTATCACCAACAGATAGAGATAAGTTATATCTTGGAAAAATAAACCCAATTGCAACATTCCCAGGACAGGGACCTGTAATATTTGGGCAGAAAACATTACAAACTAAATCAACAGCTTTAGATAGAGTTAATGTTAGAAGATTACTAATTGAATTAAAAAGAGTAATTGGTAATATTGGTAATACATTATTATTCGAGCAAAATACAGCTGCAACAAGAAACAGATTCATAAATCAGGTAAATCCTTATTTAGAATCAGTTCAACAAAGACAGGGATTATTTTCTTATAGAGTAGTAATGGATGACACAAATAATACAGCTGATGTAATTGACAGAAATCAAATGGTAGGACAAGTTTTCCTACAACCAACTAAAACAGCTGAATTTATAATACTAGACTTCAATGTAACACCTACAGGAGTTGAATTCTAAAAAATAAAAAAGGCAATATTTATAATAAACGATAAAATAAAATGGCAGTATTAGATCCTAACGAAATAATGTTCACCGCTTTTGAACCAAAAGTTCAAAATAGATTTATACTCTACGTTGATGGCATCCCAGCATATTTAATTAAAAATGCAACGGCACCAGGATTCGAAGCAGGTGAAATCATCCTTGATCATATTAATGTATATAGAAAAATTAAAGGTAAAGTCAGATGGAATGACATGACCCTAGGTTTATATGATCCTGTAACACCATCTGGAGCCCAAGCAATAATGGAATGGGCTAGATTAGCACACGAAAGTGTAACTGGTAGAGATGGATATTCAGATTTCTATAAAAAAGATTTAACATTGGATATATTAGGTCCAGTAGGAGATGTAGTAAGCGAATGGGTAATTAAAGGAGCTTACTGTAAAACTGCTACATTTGGTGAATATGATTGGTCAGCTGATACACCTGTCAGTTTAGACATCACCATAGCAATGGATTATTGTATATTAAACTTTTAATACCCAACCCTCCATACCTTTGAAAAATGGTGTTCCTTTTGGAACACCTTTTTCTTTTCATATATTTATATATGTAAAAAAATAAGTTATTAAGTATGGAAGAAAAAGTTACGGAATCAAAATTTAAATTCCCCACAGAAACAGTTGAATTACCATCTAAAGGATTAATTTATCCTAAGGATAATCCATTATCGTCTGGTAAATTGGAAATGAAATATATGACTGCTAAAGAAGAAGATATTTTAACAAATACTAACTATATTCAAAAAGGTATTGTATTAGATAAATTATTAGAATCACTAATAGTATCTAAAATAAATTATAGTGATTTAATTGTAGGAGATAAGAATGCATTATTAATAGCAGCCAGAGTATTAGGTTACGGTAAAGACTATGAATTTTCTTATGGAGGAGAAACACTATCAGTTGATTTAACTACATTAAATGATAAAAACCTAAATTCTAAAGATTTAACAGAAGAAGGTATAAATGAGTTTGAATTTAGTTTACCAAGTTCTAAAAATACAATTACGTTTAAATTATTAACTCATGGTGATGAAAAATCAATAGATAGAGAACTTCAAGGTTTAAAGAAAATTAAAAAAGATATAATTCCTGAAGCAACTACTAGATTAAAATATATGATTACTTCAATAGATGGTGATAGAGAAAAGAAAACCATTAGAGAATTTGTAGATACTTATTTATTAGCTAGAGATGCTAGAGCATTACGTGAAGAAATCCGTAGAGTTTCACCTGATGTTGAACTTAAATACTATGGAGATGATGTAGAGGAGGCCATCACTATCCCAGTAGACCTTACCTTTTTTTGGCCTGACGCCCAATTATAGATCAAATTTATTTTCTCAAATTCATGAAATAATATTCCATGGGAATGGTGGTTATGATTGGCACACTGTTTATACTATGCCTATTTGGCTTCGAAATTTTACTTATAAAAAATTAGAAGAATATTTTAAAAAACAAGAAGAAGCACATAATAAACAATCAAATACACTTAAAAACGATTCAAAAGTACATAGACCTGATATAAATCCATCTAACGTGTATAATAGTTCAATGCCTACTAAAAAGTAGGCATTTTTTATATTTATATATGATATAACCTTATTATGGCTACACCTGAAGATATACAAAATCAAAAAGCTCTTAATAAAGAACTTCGAGAGACTAAAGAGTTAGAAAAATCTGTAAAAGATATCCAAAGTGATCAACTTAATATTGCTTTTTCTGCTACTGAATCCTTAAAAACTCTTTATAATATAAGGACTAAAAATTCTGAAGCTGAAAGAGAAACTTTAAAAGTTGCTAGAAATATAAATTCTGCTTTACTATCACAAGGACAATCTTACTCAAAGATTAGTGATATTCAAAGAGAAATATCTAAAAACCAAAATACAATTAATAAGGCAACCAAACTCCAAGACAGTATGGAAGCTGGTATGACTGCACAAAGAGTTGGTAGAGTTAAAGCCGTAGCTGAAATTCAAGATGATATTTTAGGTTATCAACAGGACATAGTAAAACTTGAAAGATCTAAATTAGGTGCTTCTAAAGATGAAAGAAAAATTGCAGAGAGTGATATTCTTCTATCAAAAGAATCAATTAAAAATTTAGATGATCAATTTGATAAAAAATTAAAATTACTTTCGGCACAAGAACAAGAATTACTTTTTTCAAAATTAGGTAGTAAAGAATTAGAAAAAAATAATAAATTAAGAGAAGAAGCACTTGATAAAGTAAAACCTGCAAGCCAATTTTTACAGATATTGGGTGCAATACCTGGTTTTAGTAATATTGCCACTGAAGCACAATCAGACTTACTTGCAGCAACTGAAAAATCTATTTCAGAAGGAGGAAAAGGACTTAACGTATCTGAACAGTTACAAAAATCTTTAACTGCAGGTTTTGAAGCAGTAACAAGTGGTGTAACTCTTGCGATTGCTTCTATTGCTTTACTTATTAAAAATTTTGGTGCACTTAGTGAAGCAAGTACTGCAATTAAAAGACAAATAGGTGAATTTCCTGAAGGTTTAAGTGTATTTAATACTAGTCTTGTTACTACTGTTGATTTATTAAAAACTCAAGCAGCATTAACAGAACAACTAGGTATAAATGTTCAATTAGCATTTACAAAAGAAACACTTGTAACAGCTAGTGAAATAACTAAAGCTATAGGTTTAAGTGCTGAGGCTTCAGGTAATCTTGCTAGACTTTCTACTATTACAGGAACTAATTTAGAAGATTCTCTAGACGCTTTAACTCAATCAGTTCCCAAAGCATTTAGTCAACAAAAAATATTAGAAGAAACTGCTAATGTATCTAGTGATATTGCAGTATCATTAGGAAGTTCAGTAAATGAAATAGGAGATGCTGTAATTAAGGCAAACCAGCTAGGTTTAAGTTTACAACAAGTTAACGATATTGCAGGAAATTTATTAGATATTGAATCCTCTATTGCTGCTGAATTTGAAGCTGAAGTTATTACAGGTAAACAGTTAAATTTAGATAGAGCAAGATTTTTTGCTTTAACCAATGATTTAGCTGGATTAACAGGTGAAATAGCTAATAATGAAGAAGTAATAAGTTCATTTGCTAATGCTACAAGAATTGAGCAAGAAGCTATAGCAGGAGCATTGGGTATGAGCCGTGAGCAGATGGCTGATATGGTATTAAAGTCTGACTTAATAAGTACATTAACCGATGAACAAAGAGCTAATGCCGCTGGTGTTACTTTAGAGGGATTAAAACAATTAGATGCTCAACAAGCCCTTGCAGATAGTTTTGCTAAATTAGCTCAAGCTTCAAAACCATTTGTTGATTTACTTACATTTGGTCTTAATCAAATTACAAGATTCGCAGGGTTTATTGGTGCTATTACTGCAGGATTATTAGCTTATAAAGCAATAACTGCTTCAATTTTTGTTATAGATAAAGCAAGATTAGCAGTAGCTAAAAAACAAACTTTCCAAGAAGTAGCTCAAGCAGCAATTAAGTCTATAGGTAACCCAGCAGCACTAGTAGGTGGACTAATAGCAGGAGCATTAGTTTATGCAGCAGCTTCAAAATATGCAAAACAGACAGGTGATGCAATAATCCCAGCAGGTAAAAGACCTATTATATCAACTAGGGAAGGTGGATTATTACAAGGAACGGCAAATGATGATGTTATAATGGCACCTGGTATAGCAAGAGGAGGAAGGAATTCGGGTAATGCAAATGTAGTAATATCTGATCAACAACTCGAAAGAATGACAGTTGCTTTATCAAAAGCACAATTAAACATTAATGGTAGAAGAGCATCAAGTTTATTACAGTCTGATGCGGCTGTAACTACTTACTCTACTTCAGTATAAAATATTTATAATAAACAAAAATTAATTAATTATGGCAATTTTAGGAACACAAGATATTACAAAATTAAAAACCGCAAGTGGTCTTACTCCCACTTTAGATAAACAAAAAGATTCTAAATTACATGACGAGTATTCTATTATTGGAAGACCAAGTATAGAAAACAAACCTGTACCATCATCACTAGACACAGATGGTATACCTAAATTTACAAGTGATCTTTCAGGTGGAGAAAAGTTAGATAAGACAACTTCTATTTTAGACCAGGATATAACTCCAACTAAATATACAGATAATTTACCTAGCTAATGGCAATTAATCCAACTATACGAGATTTATATAATGATCCTGATAGTTTTGTACTTAATTCCCAGAATCAAAAATATGATAAAGATATTAGAGGTGGGGGGTATTCTGGACAACCTTTCATAAAAACTCCTCCTCAAGGTCAGTACAAACTTACTACAGATCAATTAAATTCTTTATCTACTGAGGCATTAAGTTTAGACTATCCAATTCGTGGTGGTTCCTATGAGGAATTAGCTGCTAGACAGGATTTTGCTCGCATAGATAGATTTTTATTATCTTATCCCCAAGGTAAAGCATTTTTAGATAAACAAAAAGGGTTGATGTTCTCTAACCCTAAAATGGAATCTCGTAAATCTGGAGGATTTGCTAATACTAGAACTTATAGTGATGGTCGAAACTTAATGACCCAAATAGCGGAGGGTGGAACTGGATTTCATCATCCTAATGCTGGTAGAACCTTACGTGATCTAGAATTAGAACAAAATAAATATGAGTATGTTGTTTCTCATAAACCAAAAGAACTAAATAGATTAGTTACTTTAACTAATGTAAAAATAAACAAACAAACACCCTCAGATTTTCTATTTGGATCACAAGCATCTGAATTAGGTATTAATACTGTTGATAATGGTGAATTATTCTTTTATACAGGAGGTCCTGGTTCTTTATATGGTCTTGGAAATACTATAATTCAAAGAGCACGAGATTCTTATGGAGTACCAATTGATACTAGTCAAGCTCCCTTATTTATAGGCCCTAATTTTAGAAATGATTTAGTTACAGGTAAAAATGTTCAAGCTAGACCTTTACTTCGAAATAAAAATGGAGAAACTATTGATTACTCTGAATTTTTTGGTGCAAGTGAAAAATTACCGGGTTTAAGTGATAAGAATGGATTGACATCGGACAAGGATAGTTTATTAAACATTAGACAACAATCATCTCCCGATTATGTAAGATCAGATAAAGTAATCCCAGAAAATACTTACTTTAATTATACTATGGGTTATAGTGCAATTAAAGGTAGAGACCAAATAAAGCCTGGATCTACACTTATTACAGATTTTAGAGGAAATGTTCTTGAAGAAAATAGTGTTCAAAAACGTGATTATAATTCTAGATCGGTCAATATAACTAGAAGAGTAGGAATTGGAAACCCTGGAGCTAGACCATTAAATCAAAGAACTAATACAAATCAAATTTTTCAAGATGGTCAAGATAAGGTTAATATGTATGATCTTCAGGATCTTACTACACCTGAAGGAATTGCAGGTTTTTCTAAGATTGAAGAAAATAGAGACTTAATTAAATTTGTATTTGAAACAATAAATAATGATTCTCCTAGTACAAGTAAAGCAGCATTTTTTAGAGCATTTTTAACTAATTATGCTGATAGTCATAACGCTAATTGGAATGCTGAAAAATATACAGGTAGGGGTGAAAATTTTTACACCTATCAAGGGTTTGATAGAACAGTATCTTTTTCCTTTAAAGTAGCTGCTCAATCAAAACAAGAAATGAAATTTCTTTATAAAAAATTAAATTATTTACTATCAACATTATACCCCGATTATAATGGTAATGGATTTATGAGAGGAAATATAACAAAATTAACATTAGGTGATTTATTTGTAAGAACACCTGGTATTTTAGAAAATATAGATTTATCAGTTGATGATTCATATGCTTGGGAAATAGCATTAAATGAACCTGAAGGAGGAAGTGATAAAGATATGCTAGAAACACCTCAAATTATGGATGTATCAGCAACCTTTAAACCAATACTCAATAGATTGCCAAGAAAAGGAGGAGCTATATTATTAACTGCTGGAGAAGAACCAGGAAATAATGCTTACAAATATCTAAATGCTACAACTGCAAATTCTTTTAATGGAAGTGCTTCTCCACCACCTTCGGTACCACAGGCAAATACAACTAATTTTCCACCGTTTAACTTAGGAGCATTTTAATAAATGGCAAGACGATATCAAAATATAGGAACTTATACTACTAATGATAGTAAATTAATTTATTTACCAACTAAGTACCCTTCTGTTGTCCTTTCAAATAATGATTATTATATTATAGCAAAAGCAGAAGATAGACTAGATTTAATTTCTGCGGATTTTTATGGTGATTCTACATTATGGTGGGTAATAGCCATGGCAAACGATGTTCCTGGTGATTCTATGTTTGTTACTCCTGGATTTCAATTAAGAATACCTAATAATGTTACTACTGCTTTAGATGAATATGATGATTATAATACTAACAATTAAAAAATGTTATGGCTAAATTTAAAAATATTGTTGGTTCACCTTTTCCTGATTACGTTCAAACTCAAATAAATAAAAGGCAAGAGTTAGTTAGTTCTGCTAAAAGAGATTCATCTACAATTCAATGGTTAACTAATAGAAATAGCTTTGTACGTTTAAGTTCAGGAGCTAATGTTTATACTGGTACTGTAGGACATACTCCTGATTTAGCTAAAACAAATGTATTACAAGGAGGTACAGTTGCAGTTGATGAAGAAACAGAATCTACTACTTTTAAAAAAGGTTTTAAAGAAACTTATAAACAAGGTACAGATGATCAATTAGGTTTAAGACCCATGCCTGGTATTGTAGGGTTATCTGTTGATACAGGGGGTAAATGGCAAACTACATTAGAAGCAACAATTGAGATAAAATGTTATGATCTAAATCAACTAGATACAATTCAAAAACTGTATATGAGTTTAGGTGTGACTGTATTTTTAGAATGGGGTCATAATCCTTATATTAATAATGATGGTAGTTTAGAAAAAAACATTAGACCAATTAACTTTTTTAAAGAAACTAAAAAAAGAGATTTATTAAAATTAGTAACTAAAAAAAGGGAAGAAACTAAGGGTAATTATGATGCCTTAGTAGGTACAGTTTACAATTTTGAGTGGTCAACAAATATAGATGGCTCCTATAACTGTTCAATTAGTATACTAGGACCAGGTGGGATGGTTGAATCTTTAAGAATTAATAATCCTGTTGGGGCAGATTACGATCAATCAACTTCAAATGAATCTTCTAAGTTTACTTCTAAAATAGAAAACGCTTTAGTTGCTATTAAAAAATACTTAACTAATGCTGGAATATCTAAAACTTTCCAAACAGGTACTACTGGTCGTGATTCTATTACAACAATAGAACTTGGAGTAATAGGTAGAGATAAATTCAATGATAGAGAAGTTACATGTCAAGACCCAAATACAGGAAAAGAACAAAAATTAACTTATAGAGAGTTATTAAATATAATCTATAAAGATTCTGCTTATAAAGGACCTGAGTTTACAGAATTAAATGACATTTTAGGTAGTGATTCTGTTCGATATGGAAATGCTTGGCAACGTGAAGCTGGGTTAGAAGATACTGATGTAAAACCTTTAGATATATCTTCATATTATGGATATGCTGCTGATACTGGTGCTACTTTAAAGTTATCTACACAAGAATCACGTGAAATTTGCTTTATAACTCTTACCCATTTATTTACTATAGTACAACATTTAGGGGTATTTGCAGAAAGACCAATAAATTCAAAAAGTAATTCTGAGGCACCCGTACTTATTGATTACAACCCCGGAAATACAATTGGAAAAACAGGAGTTGTTCAAGCTAGTGTTGATATTAATACTTGTTTAGTACCTTTTAAAGTAAAAGATGAGGTTACTTATAAACGTTTTTTTTATCCATTAGATACTAGAACATCCAAACGACAAGCTTTTCAGCAAGAGGGAGATAATACAGTTGCTTCTAATTATAATTTAGCTGTATCGTATGAAGAGAGTCCCGTAGGTCAAACTTTTGCTAAGTTAGGTCAAGATTTAGATGCTGCTAACGAATCAGGAATAGGGTATGATGGAAAATTATGTAATGTTTTAATTAATATAGATTTTGCATTAAATACATTTAAAAGATTATCTAATAATAGTAAACAAGAAGTATCTTTAATTGATTATATAAATGCAATTTTAGATGGTATTAATACATCTTTAGGAAAAATTAATAATTTTAGAGCATTTCATGATGATACTAGTCATTGTATTAGAATTGTTGATCATCATTATAATGAAGAATTAACTAAAGAAACTACTTTAGAAATCCCTATTTTTGGAACACAAAGTACAGTTTATAATTATGGGTTTAAATCTAGTATAACACCAAACTTAGCATCTCAAATTGTAATAAGTACTCAAGCTTTAAATGGGGGAGGGTTAGCACAATTACCTGATGATGTTTTATCATATCAAAAATTAAATTGGGATGTTTTAGATAGATTTTCAGAAGTAAAATATGTAGATCAATTAACAACTAATAATAAAAAATCCCCATTATCCGATAATAGAAAATCTTTATATAATTTATATAAGCATATTAAGAGTGTATATTTTTTAAATGTTAATATAAAGGAAGAAGAAATTCCGGATTACACAAAATCATATTCTGATGTTCAAAATCTAGTTATAAAAACAATAAAGGGTAAATCAGGAACCTTACTTATACCATTAGAATATGATATTACAATGGATGGTATATCAGGTATTTTACCTTATAATGCTTTTAAAGTACCTGATAATAGATTACCTGCTAAATATAAAGGTAGGGTAGCATTTGCTGTATTCTCTATTAATCACTCTTTTGATAATAATAAATGGCAAACTACTTTACGTGGTTTAACTATACTGTTAGATACAGGTGCATTAGAGGATAATGTAGATATTCCAACAGCAAGCACAGAAGAATTAAGAAGTAGTTCAGTATTATCTATAGGAAATAATAATATAGGATTTGATGAAAGGTTTGTAGGAGCATCTAATTTAGGTACTACTGATATTGTGGCTGCTAGAAATTTTATTAAAATACAAGAAGGATTTGAAGAAAGAGCATATTGGGATGTTAATGCTTGGAGAATTGGGTATGGTAGTGATAATATTACTAAATTAAATGGTACTGTTAAAACAGTTATTGAAACTAGTGTTACTACCATGGAAGAAGCTGAATTAGATTTAGATCGTAGGTTACTAAATGAATTTAAACCTAAAGCTGTAAGAAGTCTACAATCTGAAGGTATTAATTATGATGAAATATCTACTGCGGCCAAAGTTGTGTTTATAGATTTAGCATACAATTATGGTTCAGTATTTCCATCATTAAGTGGTGCTTATGCTCGAGGATTTAGAGAAGGAGGAGTAAATAAAGGTAAACAAGAATTAATATTTGAATTATTAAAAAGAGCATCTAGTGGAGATCCTGGTCAAGTACCTAGAAGAAGATTAAAAGAAATAGAATATTTAAAACAATACTCGTAAAATGGGATATATTCCAAAAAAAATGACTAATAATAACCTGTATACAGCTGGAAACCAGTTTGTTGATCAGGCTACCGGAAATACCTATACGGGATCTTATCATGAATTATTTGATGGAACTACTTTTAGTGGAAAAACTCCAAATGATCCTAATTCCAGAAAATTATTAGTAGATTCTAAAAGTATTTCTCAAACTACTAAAGTTATTACTTCAAATGAAAATTTAAGATACCAACAATTAAATCCTTCAAATCAAGAATTATATAAGTATGGAAAAGACCCTATTGCCTTTATCCCCCAACCCACAGGGAATGATTATCAAAGAGGCAGTATTCAAAGATATTTTACAAGAAAACGTAATGAAATTCCAACTCGTATTTTAGAGATAGATTTAAACACATATAATGATTTAGATATTCAAGGAGGAGAATATAACTATGCTATGTGGGATGTAACTAAAATATATTGGAAAATATCTGGTCCTTTAACAGATACTAGAGATAGAAGTGGTATTATAATAGCTGGTATTGCTGATACAAATCAAAGATTAGTTGACTATACAAATAAAGAATTTAAAGGTATAAAACAATATTTATCTAACTTAATTCAATTTGCAGTTAGACCTAAATTAGAATTAGTCTCTAACCTATACTCAGGAGGGGGTGATTTTACATATAAAGCTGATAATAATGGTTTTAGTGGTTATTACCATTTAATGGCTGATGGTACTATTATGGATGGGGCTATACATGAACAATCACAGGGAAAAATTCTTCTAGCAGGAGATGTGATTGTTCAGGGACAAGTTAATACATTAATAAATAAAGCTTTAGGAAATCTAGGTGCAATATCAACACAACCCATACAACAACAACAACAACAACAACAACAACCACAAGAATCTGTGGATCCCCCATCCCAAATTAGTACATTTACATCTCCAACAACAGGAGGAGGTTACTAAATTGTGAATAAAAGGTTATGTATTATATTATTGAAACAGAGGAACAACTAAATAGATTATACTGTTCCGGTACAGATTGTTATATACGAGTTATTCCAATGAATGATGGATATCATTCTACTTTAACTTCACCTTGTCTTATTTATTTTAAAACATTTGAAAGTAAAGGATATATTTTTCCTATTAACCATTCAGAAGCTTTTAAATTAAATTTTAATAAAATAAAAGAGTGGATAGAATCTAAATATGATAAAATATATACTATAAATAAAAAAGAATGTTTATACCACTTTGATTCACCTAAATTAATTGATATATCTTATGACAATAACAACTTGGATTATACTCCTATTCGGTCCCGTACTTATGATAGGTATGGACATTTACCATTCTGTACTTCCTTGGTACCAATCTCAAAAATTTATGAAGAAGAAGAAAAAATATTTGAAGAGATTAAAGAAAGAATCCCAACAGAAGTAAATGAATTTTATAATGATACTTTCCCTAGAGTATTTAAATCAATAGAGGAACAAGGATTAAGAACCCACCCAGATTATTTTAATAAGCACTTTAAATACCATGAAAAAGAATGGTTTATTCATGGAGAAACAGTGTATACTAAGTATAACCTATATAATCTTACCACGCGTCCAACTAACTCATTTAATGGTGTTAATTTTGCTGCTTTAAATAAAAATGATGGTTCAAGAACCGCATTTATTCCTAAAAATGATATGTTTTTTGAATTTGATTATGATGCTTATCACGTAAGAATCATGGCTAAATTAATCAATTTCCCATTAGACAAGGGTTCTGTACATACTCAATTAGGAAGCATGTATTTTAGTAAAGATACTTTAACTCCTGAAGAATATGCTCGCTCCAAAGAACTTACTTTTAAACAATTATATGGGGGTGTATTTAAAGAATATAGAGAAATACCTTTTTTTAAGGCAATGAATGAATACATAGATAAACTATGGGCTTTATTTAATGCTACAGGAAAATTAGAATTAGTAGGTGGAAAAATATTAGATAAAGATCAAATACAAAACCCTACACCCAATAAAATATTAAACTATGTTATTCAATCAGCAGAAACACATAATAATGTAGTTTCTGTAAAACAAGTCATAAAATACTTGGAGGATAAACAAAGTAAAGTTATATTATACACATATGATTCATTCCTAATTGACTATTCAGTTAATGATGGAAAAGAAATTTTAAAAGAAATTAAAAAGTTATTAGAAATTAATGGATATGTTATTAAAGTTGCATATGGCCCTAATTATAATTCCTTAAAAGAAATATAAATGAAAAAATTTGATTTATTTCCTACTCCCGTAATGGAATTTGATTTTACAAATCATCCTAATTTACCGGATCTTTTAAAATTAATAGATCATTTTTCTTCAGATAACACTGAAAATAATAATCATACTTTAATTAAAAATGGTTACAGTAGTTACAATAAAATTAATATATTACTTCTCCCTGATTTAATAGATTTAAAAAATGATATACAAAAAAGTATAGATTACTATTCTAGAGATTTAAATATTACGTTTAGTTCTATTTTTAGAAGTTGGTTTAATGTATTAGATAATCAAGGAAAAGTTAATGCTCACCATCATGGTGCTAGTGTAATAAGTGGAGCTTTTTATCCTTTGTTAGAAAAAAATACATGTAACTTATGTTTTAAATCTCCCCTATATGTTAGTAGAACATTTGAATCATCTAAACATATTAATAATAACCATTTTCAAGATGATGTTGTAATGTCTATTAAAGAAAACCATTTATACCTTTTTCCTGGGTGGTTAGAACATTATACAGAAGAAAATAGAGGAAGTAAAAGAATAGTAGTTAGTTTTAATACTAAGTTTTAATAAAAATATAATATTTATTATGGATTACGATATAAATTTTGACGATTTGGCAAACAAATTATTTTGTACATTTACAGCTGAAGAAAAGCTGGATTCCACTATAGATACTATAAAAGAACAATATCAAATCTTGTTTAATAAGATATTTGTTTTATATATAGAATCTACAAATGAGTATGTATGTACCTACAATGTAGATTCTTTTAATATGGCAGATACTATATTAGAAAATACTATTCTTTTACATAGAAAAAAAGAATCTAACACTCTATATACAATAAATGCACTTAATGATTTAATTCGTGTATTAAACGAAGGTAAATTAGATAAGAATTTTAGAGTAAATTGGCAAGAATATCGCAACTGTATTCTACTTACAACCAGTGGCGAATTAAAAAAATTAGATACCAAAGTACATGAAATAATTAATTTCTAGTTTGGTTACCTAAGAGAGAGTTATTACATTAATTAAGTTACACAATAAAAAAAGTTATAAAACATGGATTTAAGTTTAATATCAAGCAAGTTAGAACAATTACAGACCCCACAAGGTCAAAACAACAATCAACAAAAATTTGATAGAAGTCAATATTTTTGGAAAGCTCCTATGGGCAAATCTCAACTAAGATTTGTACCTTTTAAAGAGAATAAAGATAATCCTTTTAGTGAAATATATTTTCATTATGGGATTGGAAGTAGAACAATGCTTTCTCCTATTAATTATGGTGAGAAAGATCCTATTGTAGAATTTTCAAAAGAACTAAGAAAAACATCAGAACCTGATAATTGGAGGTTAGCTAAGAAATTAGAACCAAAAATGAGGGTATTTGCTCCTGTAATAGTTAGAGGAGAAGAAAATAAAGGTGTTAGATTTTGGGAATTTGGAAAACAAATTTATCAAGAACTATTAAGTTATGCTGCAGATGAAGATTATGGTGATTTTACTGATGTAGTTTCCGGTTTAGATATGACCGTAGAAGTAGTTCAAGGTAATCCTTACCCTCAAACTTCAATTAGAGTAAAACCAAAACAAACTTCATTATCTGAAGATAATGCCTTAGTTGAAAAATGGTTAGCTGAACAACCTGAATTGTTAAAATATTATAAGAAATTTACTTATGATGAAATGAAATCAGCATTACAAGAATGGCTTAACCCAGAAGAATCTACTGAGGGGGATAACATTTCAGAAGGATCAAGTAATGATCTTGGAAATAAGAATAAAGATGCAGGCTATACACTTAATGTTAAAACTAAAGAAACAGTAAGTGATAGTGATTTTGACGATTTATTTAAAGATTAACTAAATGGCAAGAAAAAAAGTAAGCCTTGGGGGCGATATCTCCAAGTCTGTTAAGG
>CAACVC010000092.1_pt1 | contig 19881 bp, 19 predicted proteins | sample 2381761 | NCBI WGS metagenome assembly CAACVC01 (sample SAMEA5211966, study PRJEB30684) | marine metagenome | biome: Marine; feature: Epipelagic; material: Water | collected 2015-10-15 | depth 45 m
CTAATGTTATTGCTTCACTTTCATATGTTCCAAGATGAGTCAATATTCCTTTCGTTAGAAAAGCAGATGCGATTTGAGAAGCTCCTACAGCTTTAGGACAACTTGACGTGACTAACAAGACTCAAATGTATAACGCTATGTTTAAGTTTGTTATAACTTTTGTAAGCGGAGCAACTAATAGAGCGATCTGCCAGATGTTCGTTTCAACTGATAGAGGTTCAACTTATACAGCAGCAACAACAACAACTAATGACGCCAGTGGTAATAACTACTTTAGAACATTTGTTCGGGCTGATGGTGTCTCTATGAGTGGTGTTTGTTGGGTCAGTGATTCAGCAAACTTCAACGATGGTGGTAAGCAGAAAACAAATATCTTTGTATCTAAACGTTGTCCTTACGTTCCAACTCTCACAGCAGAAGGAACACAAACAACTTACTCTTACCCTGAACTTGTCCGTAATATAACACTACCAACTTGGACTGGAAGTTCACCCGCTGACACATATACATTCAGTGCTTATAGTGGTTCAAATAGTCAGTTTGTTTATGTAGCAACTGGTACAAGCAATACATATTATCTGTCACAACCAAATGCGGCAGCTGGAGGTAATCTTCTTCAATTTGGTTTGAGTGCTACTGATAGTGCTGCTACTCCAACTGGAACAGCTACGGTTCATGCTGATAGTGGAGGAATAACAATCGCATATCCAAGCGGAGGAGGCGCAGACAACTGGAACTTTAATGGTTCTGCTGCTGAACTTTTTATGAACTCAACAACACCTCAATATGAAGTCAGCGGTATCTTTAACCCAGAAGACAGACCAGTCAGTACTGAACTACACGAACAAGATATGAATGTAAAGGATGGTGATCTGGTGAGCGATGATACTGCGTCATTAGTTGGTGCTGATGTATCAAAGAAATACTGGATGTTTATGAAGACATTAACTCAAGACGATGTGGCTAAGGGGACAACACAGACTCCTATCAAATTAGGAGAACCAAGTGGTAATATAGGCAGTCTATTAGGAGCATCGGATAATCTTTATACCGGAGCAACATCAACAGGAACGGATACTTTTGTTTCTAATGGTAATCCTAACAAAATAGGGAAATCGACAACACTTCATATCTCTATCCCTGAACTCCCAGTAAAGTCATTTGAAGGTGGTTATGATGGAGTCGGTAAGAACATCGCTGTTCTACCAAGAGAAGAATTCAAAAGTCAAGGGAGTGACGGTGGCCAGTTGGTCTATGTAGCTGACTTTGAGAACTGGGTAGATATACAATCAGCCACTGACTTATATGTAAATCAGTTTTCGGTTGAGATAAGAAACCCCGATGGTTCTCTCGCTACTGATTTGTTGCCTGATACAACACTCCAAATCAAAATAAGAGAAGACCCTCTGAAGAAACAAGCAGAACAGATGAATAGGTTGTTGATGACGATGGGTAGTCAACGTACAGGACAGATCTTATCACAAGATATAAGTCAAACTTATTCGTAGAGTGACTCCAAAAGCTTCGTCTCATAAACCTTCCATTCTAACCATTTTCTATATATCTCCTTTGCTTCTATATAACCGAAGTCGTTTAAGTAAGCAATCATTTTTTAAAGATATAAAAGATGGCTTTGATAGTCAAAGTGATACAAGCCATATCTGAAGGACTATCTAAAATTATAAACTCGTGTAAATGTTCGTGTAAATCTTGTTGTGGGGAATCTGAATGCCACGAGAAAAACGTCACTCCTCCTGTTTCACCTGATGGTGTTAAAACACCAAAAGTAGATATAAAAGAGTTCTCAACTCGCATAGTATAAGTTTTATAATAAATCTTTATTATAAAATGACTCACCTTCCATTAGATATATTCCCCGTGAAGCCACCTCCTTTAGAGAATAAGATAGAACATCATCCAGATTATTATGACTTAAACGCTGGAGCAACTATAATTCACGTCGGTAAATCTAAATCAGGTAAAGGTATTATACAACAGAACGAATTGTTTAATCCAGCTTTTAACGTATCAGATAAGTTAGATGTGATACATATCTATTCTCCTACTGCTGCTTCGGGAGATCCGACTTGGAGATTCGCTGTGGAGCAGTTAGGCGATACTATATACAGTGAGTATAGCGATAAACATCTTCGTTCTATACTACAAGCACAGATGGCACTACCTAAAAACCAACGACCTAACATAGCTATTATATTTGATGATATTGCTACGTTCCCTAACATCAATAAGAATAGTTTGTTGTTTCAGATCTGTTCTCAGTCTCGTCATTACAACATCAAGTATCTTAAGTATATAGTACAGCAGTATAAGATGTTGCCACCTATCGTTAGAGCGAACACAGACTATGCTTTGATAAGTAGGACAACAAATGAAAAGGAGATCGCTGATATGGAATTTGAAATGGGATCTAAATACGATAATAAATTTAGAAAACTACTCGCTCAAGCAACAGGAGAACCATATAGTTTCTTGTATTTGAGATTGAATGATGTTCCATCCACAGCCTTCAAAAATTTTACGAAGAAGATATACACAGCCACCTTTCTTGGTGACTTACAAGTTCAGTTGTCGTTAGGCGATGGGAAGAAAAAGGATAAGATGGAGAATGAAAATGAAAATTAAATTAAAACTATAAAACTAAAAGATGAGAGGCGTACCAATAAACGTAGCGATAAACGAGTTAGTCGAGAAGATTGAATTATATGAAACATATCCTCCCGAACACCATACACAGATACAGATAAACGAAATGAAAGCAATATTGAAGAGTCATAGAAAATTCAAAGACACGGCAGAAAAGTATGGGTATAAATGTCTTATAAACGTTGAAGATGAAAATGTGTACACGATGACCAAAATACGTTAATACTTTAAAACTGATTAAATAATTATTTTTATAAAACAATAAAAATGAATCACTCACCAGTAGTTATAGAAGAAGACCTTGATGACCAAATCAAAAAACTTTACAATAAGATTAAGACTTTAGAAAAACAAAAACCAGAAAAAGACTTATCTGAAGTGTGGAGGTATTTTAGAAAAGACGACACCAAGTTTATAAGAAGGGCAAGGTTCAATATATTCTTTGAAGGTTCATATCATGCTATAGGCAAGATGACGAAAGCTCAATTTAAAAAGAAACTCCTAAATCATTTTGACGTCACCTCAGATACTCAAAATATTTTAGGTCTTGAACTTTTAGATGCGTACATATACAAACCACCAGCTGATGGTAAATATAGAAGGTGGAAATATAAGAATGGAATATTCGTCCACGATAAAGACGTGATGGATGCCTGTTTAGATGGGCATTTACATGTATATTCTGATGAAACTCAAGTGATGACGAAAGTTGATGACTGACGGTGTTTCACAAAAGTATTTCTATAGCTCGTTGTTATTTTTTACCCTTTTAATCCAATCTCTTTTTCTTTTTTACCTCTATAACCCCCTTATATATGTATATATATACCTATATATATTCAGATTAAAAGGTAAAATAACAACGGCCTATAGAAAGCATTTTTTAAACCCCTTTGTCATAGTCATTTGTCACTAAATAATATACATTAATAATACATTAATAGATATATAAATATTAATATCTTGTTCTAATATAAAAAGAGATAAAATGGATAGATTACCTGTATTAGATGCGGAAGAAGATACATCGTTAGATATAAAAACAGATGTTGAGTTAGGAGAAGTTATACCTGAAATACCACCTCAAGAAGATACTAATGATATGTTTGTTAAACCAAGAGTGGAACAAAAGTTAGAAGTGGAACAAAAGTTAGAATCTGAAGATGAACCTGAATGCGAACCAGTACCAGAACCAGAAAAACCAAAAAGAGGCAGACCTGTATCACTACCTGAAATCATACAATGCGAGTGTGGTGCTAAAATCAAAAAGAAAGGATTGTTTATCCACAAGAGATCTCAACGTCATCAGAAGTATTTGATGAAACTTCAGGGTGTGGAAGATGAAGATATACCTGCTGTTATAACACCAGAAAAAGTAGCACCATTAGATTATGATAAGTTCAGATCTTATATGGATATGTATGAAGACCAGAAAGAATCTAAACGTCAGAGATTACAGAGAGAGAAGGAGGAGAAAGATAGGTTAATACAAGAAAGGATAGAAGAAGAACAAGAGCGAGAGAAATTCTATCGTGAGAAATTTGAAGCAGAACAGAAAGCGAAGCGACAACAGAAACAAACAGCGACCTCCATCTTGAGTCAACCAGCAGCACCGACATTTGGGAAATACTCTAATTATTTTTAATAAATGATTTATAAAATGTCTTACTCATCAAACGTGGAACGCGCTCAGGATACTATCAGCAATCTAACTGGTGGAGTTGTAAGCGATTATAATGACCTCGCTAATAGAGTCACAGAAAAACAAGCTCAAGAATCACAAGAATATACTAACAAATGGAAGGAAGTTCAAGAGTTAGGTAATGACGAACTTGCTGGTTATTTAGGAGCTAAAGGTTTATATGCTGGATACAAGAAAGCAAAATCACTTGTAGGTCAAGGTAAAGATTTAGTAAATCAAGTGAAATCAAAAGTTGGAGAACTCGCCGACTCGGGTCAAGACTTCGTAGACGAAGCACGAGGTACAGTGTCAGATCTGGCATCCTCTGCGCGTTCTCAAGTTGAAGACCTTGCTAATAGAGGTAGAACTGTTCTAACTGATGCTATGGAAGATGGTAAAGGCAACATCGCACATTTAGGTCAGGAGTCTGCCGATAAACTATCAGCCGATGTAGATGACTTCAGTCCTGAGAATATACCAGAGGGAGCTGGAGGAAGAGTCAATCTTGCTGGAGATAATAAAGCAACAGCATCAGAAGAAGGTGATGCGTATGCTCCCGATCAAGTCACATCAGAGTCAGGCGAAGTTGCTGAAACATCTTTCGGCGGAGGAGAACCAACTTTAGGTAATGTAGGAGCGGATGTAGGAGAAGATGCTGGTGAGTCAGTAGGGAAGGTAATAGGAGAAGATGTTCTGTCCGATGTGGCTGATACAAGTCTCCTCGATGCCATACCAGTTGTGGGTGAGGGAATTGCGGTTGTTGGGGGTCTTGTAGCCATAGGGGACGGGATCGCACATCTATTCAAACATAACCATACTCAGACTGCGCCACCACCATTGCCACCTATCTCATCGTTCCAAGCTCCACAAGGAGTCACAGCAAAGTTCTCGACAGCCATCCCTTCAATTGATACTGCCACAGATCGGTCAGGTTCTTACACCAACTTCTAAGACGTGTCGCAATTATACAGAATATTTTAAAAAAATTATTTGTTTAAAAAATTTAAATAAATAAAATGTTTCGTGCGCAACCACAAGGTCAATACATAAGTTCAAAAAGTCAGGCGATCAAGCCAGACGTCGTTTCAGATGTCACCCCTCTCGAGCAAATCAGGATGCTACTCCCTTCTTATCTTGGATTTATCGATCCGAGACAAACCTTTCTTCGTGCCGTTGTAAGTGTCAGTGGAGGTCGTGGTCAGATCGTACCAGACCCAGAAGCTGGAGTTCATTCACTATTCCGTAATGTCATCATCAGAGATGGTTCTAATACCGCAACCATTGAAAGTCTTGAAGACTATAATGCTTTGACTGGAGCAACTAAACACTACACCGAACAATCATCAATCGAACATAAACGTCAGTTGTTTGAAGGTGTCCAACCTACTGCTACTGAAACAAACTCTTTGTATTATGCCGCAGCACCAAGTCTTACTGGTTCATCTTCCTCAGCACCTGTTAGAACTGCGAGAACTAAAAACAGCCCAGAGGTTTATATTAAACTCGAGTCTGGTCTTCTTAATGGATCTCAAATTGTTCCAGTCGCTGTGTTAGATGGAGTTAGATTGTTTATTGATACAGAAGATCCGTCACGTGCTTTGTATCTTTTAGATCAAGGACAAGGCGTTCAGGATGCCGCAGGTGCTATTTCAGGAACTGCTATTAGACCAGGTGGTGATATTGCTTCTAATGCTTTCACTGTTTCTGGAGCAACTAATGCTTTTACATTTGAAACTGATCTGACTTGTGGTGATGACCAGAAAGAAAATCCATTTGTTATTGATGACCTTCTATCTATCACTGATGGAACTAACACAAGAGAGATGGGACTTATTACAGGTTTCTTCACTAATGGTGGTAAGCTTGGTATTGAGTTCAGACCTCAAAGAGCAAGTGGAGATATTGGTGATTCATTCACTGCTTCGGCATCTCAAGTATTCGTAAAAGCAAGTGATAGAGTTGCTGAAAAGACTGGAGTGTTCTTAACAAGTGATACTGGTTCATCTGGATCGGGAACTCTTGCTGCTCCATCTTATTCAATTTCTGGAGTTGAGATGAGATGTTTATCAGTTCAACCGCCAGATGCTTACGTTTCAGGCATCATGTCGAAGTCGACAACTGAGGGTGGAGTTAGTATGGATATTCTAACATCTGAACTTCACAGACATAACCAAGTCGCAACATCGGGGATCACACAGGATCACATACCAACACTCGCAAAAAGGGCAAAGTCTCTTTTGGTTCAACCTATCCCTAACGACAACTATCGTTCTGCTCTTAAACATTCATTCGCTGGTGTTCCAGATTCAGCCCGTGATTATCAGTTTCAATTCGGTAGTGAGCTTGTACCATCTCGTAAAGCATCTCTGCTTCGTTATTCACAGACTCCATCAAAACCCGAACCGCTACACATGACAGAACTTCAAAAAGCACTTATCAATATCGGTAAGCCAGTAATGAACTTACAGAAGATCGACGAACACTTCTTAATCTCCAGAGCATTCAATCGCTACGGTCAAACTACAGATCTGTCTGATGAAACTATTTCTCTTCGTGTTGATTATAACTCTGGAGCAGTTCAAAAAGTATTCAATAACTACGTTTTCAAACTTGCTCGTATTATGATTAAGCGGGGTATTGTATCAGTAGAATCTTAAGAATTTTATAAAATTTTTTAATAAATAACTTGTTATTAAAAAAATGTCTGGTATGTCTATTGAAAGCGTTGAACGTTTCGAGTTGTTGCCATCTAATCAACCAGCAAATAACACTTACTCATTTAAGGCAGGTAGTCCTCTTATTACATTTAACATCGGTTCAGTATCGAAGCTTCTTCGTGCGTCTTCTGTTCGTATTAACGGAGAGATTGAAATTACGTCGGGAGCTGGATCAGCACCTAATAATAACGGATTGAAGACTGGTTCAACCGTCACAATTCAAGAAAACGACAGAGTTGGAACTAACGCTATATTTCAAAATGTAAATATCGCTTCTAACGATTCAAATCAAACTTTAGAATCTGTGAGACAATATGGTCGTATGATCGCAACTGTTGTTCCATCAGTTCAGTCTGAAGAAGATTTTATTTCACACTCTGGAGTTGTGACTAAATCAACCGCACAACAGTCATCAGCTGATAATCAGCTTAATAACAAGATGGCGTTCTCGATGAGATTATTTAGTGGTATGTTTCAAAGTGGAACTGCCATCCCTCTCGGTGTTAATGGAGTTAGGGGATTACAAATCTCACTTGAACTTTCACCAGATCAACAAGTGCTTTTCGGAACTGATGCGTCTTCTTCGGGTGGAGCATCGTATTCGGTTTCTAACTTATCTTTGAGTGGTGAAATGCTTATCCCATCACCTGCTGACCAACAGAAATTAAGTGTTCCATCTTCTGGAGCTTTGGTGTTTAATACTATCCAAAATCTTTACAGCGTCATCAATTCAAGTGATGCTACACAAACTTATAACCTTGCTTCATCTCAAGTTCTTTCTGTCTTTCATAACTTCTTGCCTGTCACACATTCTAATAACTATTCACAAGATGGTTTCAAGACTGCTATGCTTAAGAACACTGACGCAACTGGAGCAACTTACGACCAAGATGTAGTATTGAAGAAAGTGTCATTCTCTCGTGGAGGTCTTAAACTTGGACTGGATTATGAATTGGATGAACAAACACAATCTACTCAAGGTCTTCCAGAAACTGGAGTTCAAGTCAATGCTCTTAACGCATTACAATCATATCCATCATTGTCGAAGATGTTGAACCAACCTCAACTGTTCCCATTTGGAACAAAAGATGTTTCTGTTTCAGGTTCAGCAGAACAAGAATTCGGTACAGTGGATACCGCAAGAAACTTCGCTATTGGTCTTGCTATGGATCGTGTATCCGAACAAGGCATCGACTTCAGGGGACAAAGTTATGCTATGCGCCTTCAGAGTACAGCTGACGGTAAATCACCTGTGTCTGTATTTACTTACTACCTTGCGAAGAACGTGCTTCAATACTCCGCTCAGGGAATACAAGTTTCAAGTTAATTTTATAAAATTTTTTTAATAAATAAGTTATTATTAAAAAATGAGTTCGCTTCCCGATATTTTAAAGGTTCAAACACTACCTACAGTTGATAATATGAAAATCTCAACTCAGGTTCTCGACCCGATTACTATAACCGACAGTTTGTGCGTGTTTCAGATCCCTAAAGCTGGAATCCTCGATGCTGGTTCATTCGTTCAACTCGGAGTCACTGTTTCAGCTGACGGACAGTTTTTCTTCCCACTGGGAACTGGAGTTCATGCTATGATTGAAAAGTGTGTTCTTAAAATCGGTAATCAAATTGTAGCAAGTAATACACAGTATCCATATTATACAACTGCTTCAAGAAAGTTTGATTCGCCCGAACACAGAGCCTATGTCGACATGGTCAAGTCAGGCGCCTGTGGGGATAGATATGCCATCTCCGAATCTGGACGTATCGCTTATCGTGATCTGGACGCTTCTGTTTCAAGCACTGCTGCTGATACAGCACTAACTGTTCCATCTTTTATTAAACCAACAACTGTCGATTCAACTACTGCTTTGTTCTCTGTTCCGCTTTCTACTCTTATTCCAATGATGCGTTCTCGTCAATTGCCTTTGTTCGCAATCAAAGAACACGTCTATTTAGAGATTACGTTCGCTCAACAAACAACAGACTCTGATATTGGTAAAGTATGTTGTCGCGCACAAACCTCATCCGACTCTGGAGCATTAGTTCCATCTAAATCAAATATCAAGTTTATCTTTGATGCTTTGTATTATACTGACTCAGCTATGGATAGTGTTATGTCTCAAGTCGCTTCTGACTCAGGAATGAATATTCTTTATGAAGACCAGATCGTCACAGACACACAAGTCCCCGCAACAAGCACAGGTGCTGGTATTGAAGAATCGCAGGTTATTGAAAGAGAAATTATGGTCTCTGGTCGTGTTCTTCGTTCCCTTCTGGTACAAGAAAAGAACGTTGGTGAAAACCACAAGTTTCTTGGTGAATACATCTCGAGAGACACAAAAATACCTACTGCTCTTAACTATCGTATTAATGACCAACGTATTTACGATCGTGATATTGTCCTTCCTACAAGAAAGTATGATGAACTTGCGAACGTTATGGGACGTCCTTTGATGACACCATCTCAGTTGTATTCATTTGATGCTGATACTAATAAAGCAGTTGTGACACAACCTTTGAACCAACAATCTACTTACATCGGTAAAGTCGAGGGGCATCAATGTCCTACTGCTGATAATACAAATGCTCTTGGTGACACTGACTTGAGAGCTACAGACCACTATGAAGGTCTTGATCTGACTACATCAGGGTTTAACCAACTTGGTAATGGTACTCGTGTTGGAGTCAAGCCGATCCGTATTCTTAAGAAATATACAAGAACAAGCGACGATAAATCTGCTCGTGAAATGAAAATCTTTGCCTCTGTTGAACGTATTATGCTTCTTAAGAAAGGAGAAGTCACACTAACAGAATAGAGCTGAGGCTATCTAAATTTTATATATATAAAAGCTATATATAAAATGACTGACTACATCTTGTTAGAATGTAATAGATTACGTGGAAGACTCAATTATAATCAAACAGCAGAAGAGGATGATGAGTTTAAAAACCGATGGGTTAATAATGTATCATCTTATGGTATCACGATAAACAAAGGCGATGTTATTAATGTCGAGTCTGTTGCTATTAATACATCAGGGACGATTCAAGATACAATTGAACTTTTAGGTAAAGAGAATGAAAATGGTATAGTTGATAATGAAGTAGGATTTGAGTTCGCATATTATGTAAATCATTCAGGATATAATACAATCCCTCTACCTCTTACTTCTATGAAGACTTATAATGGTTATGCGAACGATACTCTCACGGGATTAGACAACGCAAGAAACAGAGGAATAGGAGAAGTAGATCTGACTGATTATTCAACTACACCAAGTACAGAATATAACAATCCTAACAATATGCCGAAAGGTAATTATAACAATATCGCTGTTGGTGTTTCAGCAGGTCTCAACAATCCATCTACATCAAGACCTAAATTCATTCAAGGTAATACATATTCATCTGATACATCTTCAAGACCTATTTACCAAATCAAAGCAGAAGAAGTCCAAGATGGAGAGCTTGTAAAGTTTTCATTTGTTGGATTAGATGGAACATCAACTTACACCGCTGGATTACAATCAGTGACAGTTTATGCCGATCCTCCTTCGTTCCCTTCTTCGGACTTAACGAATACAGCAGTTATAAGTATTCTTGTTGCTGATAGAGATAATGTTTCCACAAAGAAATATATTAAACCTAATGGTAGAAGATACTTCCCAGCAGTAAAGAATTGGAGTGGTTCGGCTTTAATACCTTATACTGGTCTTGCTGATGCTTCAGGTATAAATTTTGACCCTACACGATTGATTTCATTTTACGATGTTAGAACAACAATAAGCAAATTAAATGTTCCTGCTGGTTTAGTCACTCCACAGAACATCTCAACTTTAATGACCGAACAACTTCAAAAACCCTCAAGAGTTGATATTAGAGGTGTACCATCCGAATTTGCTGATTTTGATGACTATGGTATTCCTGACGCTGAGGGTAAAGTTCCGATTATAAATACTGAAGTGAGTAAATCTATGACTTGTAATTTCTCGACTTTTACATCTCCATATACTGAAACATCTTCTCTTGTTGGTGTGAGACAACTATTCTATTCTAACATCGCTTATGAAAACCCTGAAAAGATTGCTGGACTTCAATTCTCAAGACAAAGATATTATGGTATTGATAATGACCAAGAAGAAAATGAAATCAATTCAGGGAACGTTCAAAATTCAAATATAGGAGACTTTGGTAATCAAGACATAGGGGAAGTGGGTTTGAATGTATGTATGACGAGAACATTCCCAGTTGTTAATAACTTAACATCAATACAACAAGGCGATCTGATTCTAACTAATATGTATTTCACATCAGATAATGTAGATGCTATAGGGAATGGATTCAAACGAGCAGAACGATTTTACGGTCAGTATGAAGATAATATAGACCCAAATTCAGCATCATATAAATCACAACTTGCCGTTGCTTTAGATCTGGGTATGTATAATGACGAGAACTCAAATCCTACATTAGTCCAAGTAGGTAGTTCAACTCCAGCAGGTCAAAGAAGTAAATACCTTACAGGGAGAGAACTGATTGATAATCCAAGTCTAACACAAATTATAACAAGTGTTGATGCTGGAGGCACGTGTATTGGAACACAACCACCATACTATCCAGATGACGATACAAGAAACGACGGACAAGAACTTTCAAGTATTGTGGTTAAATCAAGATATTCAGCAGAAGGTATAAACTATTCTGAACTCTATACTCATCTAACATCAACAGCAGGTTCTACTGATATGCGTGTAGATGGTTCAACAACAAGTCAAGATGAAGTATTCAATAATTCATACGAAGGGAGAACAATAAAAGATTTACTACAATATTCAATAGATAATGATGTTATGGTTGTTCCTGTCTGGCTCGACTCAACTGCGGGTGAATATTCAAAGTTCAATAACAGACCTTACATCGCTTTCGTATCAGCTCTAACAACAAATACAGACACAAGTAAAGTGTATGATAAATTCACTAATACTAACTGGAACATAGATGCGGGTAATTGTAAGTATGGCGTACCGATGGGATTAGATTGTAGTTTCATTAGAAACAATGCTGTTATGATGCTCAATAATAACTTTGTAAAAGATCTAACAACAATAGCATCAGCAGCAGGAACTTCATATTATCAATCTTATTTGAATCTTGGTTCTTATGATTTCAATATTGATTTTGATGGCAGTTTATCACGTTTCTTTATTTCAAATATGAATACACCTGTTCGGGATGGCAACGGGCAACCATATGATAATGCTTCTCTGAGAGAGTTTCTTGGACTAGTAAGTCCACTACCTGACACTCAAGTTGTTAATATAAACAAGTCTTCAGCATCGTTCAATTATCTATCAGGTAATAAGAATATAACTACAAGAGACTTTCTTCCAGACTTTTCTATAGAACAAGATCCTCAAAGTGTTATAGATTCACTAACAGGTGTATCATTACACAGAATGTTCTTATATGATAAGAATGACACTGTTGTGGATGAAAAGTTCTATTTCGATAATAGTCAAAGTATTAACTTAACTGATACTTTGTTGGGTAAAATGGGTTTTGGAGAAATTCAATTCTTCCCTCAGATCGGCAGTCCTCAAACATTATTCAATGCTGACACTTTCAATATAACAGAAAATGGATTACAAAGTTATTTCTCTCAGTTCTCAGGTTTCGTCAGACCTTTAACAACTGGCGCTGAATTTAGTTCAGCTGAGTTTCAATCTACTCAGACAAACATAGGTGACCAGCCACTTTTCTTATTAGGAGGTGTTGTTCCATCTAATGATGTTCGCCCTCAAACTACTCAAGCACAATTGAACGCTTTGAATGAACCGACACAACTGTCATATCCTTATCTATGTGTATATAGTTCAATCATACAAGGTGGTACAAGTTCTAAATGGTATGGTGGTATAGATAGTAAAAGTCAAATACCTTGTGTTGCTTTCGTTCCAAGATTTGATAATGCTGGTTCATTCTTCTACAAAGGATTAGAATCGTCATTCTCATTCACAGCAACAAAAACATTCAGTATAAGTGAAATTGAAACAGATGTTAGATTACCTGACGGATCGAGACCACGCTTACTTCGTCATAGCTCTGTGATCTACAAAATTACGAAGCCTCTTGTTCTTCCTTTATTACCTCCATTGACTTTGAAGGAGGTGGAAGACGAAGAAGTCGTCTGAATAACTTAATTATCTCGCTTTTGAAACAATCAATAAACTCGCTTACATCATACATAATTTATATCTTTATTATATAAATTATTTTGTTTAATCTTTCTGCGTCCGCTGATGCGTCCTTGGACTGCGTCCTATCTATTTCTTATACTGTTCCATAATCTTTTTAATCTCTTTGCTTAATCGAGGGAAGTGATAGACACCTCTCTCTTGCCACGATTTAGTATCTACTATTATATCCAGATATTTACTTAAAGCTTGTAGAACATCGTCGTGTGGATATTGATATGTATCCTTACCATCAGTAAAGGTTATGTGGACATTATTACCCAAATAATCCGTTTTGAACATCAGTCGTGTGGTGGTAATCATCTTCTTCTCTTTACCCTCTGTATTCTTTTCTAATATCTTTTTCAATATCAATTCTAACTTATCGCCGAAGTTTTCAAAAGAATATTCTAATGGTTCAAGTCTATTTTCTAATTCTTCAAGTCGAGCGTTATATATACCATCCAACTCTTCATATATCTCTTCTTTCAACTCCTTTTTGATCTGTGCGATTGTTTGAGTATCCATAGTTGTATCTTTCATTCTGTCTAATTTAATTAAAAATTCAGTTTCAAAGTCGTTCCATCAAATACGCTATTAAGTCTTTAATATCTTGTTTATCCAAGTTTTCATTTTCTATATCAATCAGTTCTTTAAATAAACTCATAAAGTCGCTTTTAACTTCTGGTACGACAACAGGATTGTAAGGTTTAATAGTTATACATTCGTGTTCGGAGAACATATGTTCTGTCGACGCAGGAGAATAAGTTATGATGCCTTCAGGACAGATCGTATAATCGTTTTTAAGAAGAGGTATAAGGTTTAATATCATACCACAACGAACAGATGTCCCATCATCAAGACAAATCTTTTCTGCCATCTCCTTAACAGCGTTAAATCCACGTTTCTTTGTATCCTTTAGTCGAGGATAATAACTATTGTTCTGTTTTAGTAAAACTTCGTCAGTGTGTTCTTTAAACCAGCTGACTATCGTTCTGACTTCACGATAATCTATATGTTCGGGATCGGTAGAACTCAATAACCACATACAATTATCAATAGGTGACATCTTTTATATACTATATTTATTTAAATAGTTTTTATTTTAGTTTTCTTATTGAGTTTAACTTATAAAAAATATTTTTTATAAGTATATCTATTATCTAAAACTATCTATAAATCTAATCTATCTACTTTTTTTGTTATTTTATTGTTTTTTATTGTTTTTTTTTAGTCATTTTAGTCATTATTCTATTTCTTCTAAGAGAGCATCCAAGATTTCATCTTTTTCTTCATCATCTGTTTCTTCTACATCCACCTCAATCATTCTCAATCCCATACCGTATCCTCCTGAGTTTCTCCATCTATCATAATTCAAGAAGCTTCTCTCATAAGTCGTGTATTTCGTCTCTCCTTTGAATTTAGCATCCTCCATTTTCATTCTGTCTGCCTCTTTACCGTTCTCCAGCCATTCTTCATATCCCTGTGAGATGCCTACGATCATATCCAGCATATTCATCGCATCCACATCTCCGATCTCGGGTCGCTCAGGATAATTCCATTCCTCCCAGCATGAATCCAGCATGATTTCGCATCTCTTAAAATGCTTACTCATAAGTTCTGCTGTCGGAGTCTGTATCGCTTTATGCTTATAAAGGATGCTCATGACGATTTCCTCAGGGAGATAAGATCGTAAAAAGTTTTCCATAATAGTATTAGGTATAGGTGCTTTCTTCTGATAGTTTATAAAAAAAATTCAGTTTTGAAATCTCTAGACCTCTTTGTGGGATCTTTTTTCCTTAATAATATTAGGCGTTAGGTATGGGGGCTTTCTTCTCATAAATTTTTTTAGAAATTCAGTTTTGAAATCTCCAGACCTCTCGGAGGGAACTTATAAGTAAGATATATCTTATTTATAATTTTTTTTAATTTTAATTTTTCATTTTTATTTATTTCGTCATTTCGTCATTTTAGAAAGTATGTAAGAGTGCGCGTAGTTCTGGTTTTCGTAGGTTATTTTTGAATGGTATATTATTTTGTTTAAGATATGCTTTGATCTGTGGTATAGTCATTTTTACCCTCCAGTTAAATACTATATGTGATTGTACTCTACCATCAATTTCCCACCACCGTGAACCGACTGGTTTTTTTATCGCACCATTATCGTATCGAACCAGAGACCATAATTTCTCTTTCAAGAGTCGTTTGAACTCTTCAAAGTTTGCTACTACAGGATGAACTGGTTTCTCTTCTTCAAATAATCCTTCTAATAAATCTTCCTCGATGTTTAGTGGATCTTCTTCTAACCAGACTTCGTTCCAAGCTTCTTCAGCGACTTCTTTAATCACAGCGTAGAGTAATGAGTTTTTATGTAAAGGCATATGATGTATTTGTTCCAAATATTCTTCATGTGTTATAACGCCATGATCCTCGAGTTCTTGAAGTTCTTTTACTCGTTGTTGGCTTCTTTCCCATATTGCTTGATCGGTAAATCTATGAGCGTTTTTCTCAATAAGTTTCTCAGTATATTCCTGAAGTTGCTTATCTTCATACGATCCCCAAGGCGTCATCTTGATTGTTATGTATAGGTGCTTTTTTGAGATAATTTACAATAAAAATTCAGTTTCAATCAACAGGAGTATAATGTCTCTCAATAGTAAGATGTCTGAAATGACGAGGCTTATGTTTGCGATTAATCATATTATAAATAGTTCCTCTACATAAGCCATACTTATCGCATATCTGCTGACACGTTCTATAATAGTTCTTTTCATCAGTAAGATTGTCTGTGACTAAAAAATGATAGAATGTAATATTAGCTCCTCTCATTTTGTTTAACTTCTTTTTTATACATATAAATTTTTATTTTTAATTTTTACAGTTTGAAAATGATTTTTTTTTAAAAAAATAATACTATAAAAATGGATATAGTGTTCAAAATCATACCGAGACTTGCTTACAACGCCGAACTCAGATCTCTCTTTATGACGAGGTTAGGGTTTTCATTTAATAGTGAAGAGTATAAGATATTTGGAGATGAATTACAAGAACTCTCTAAATTGATTAAGGTGAAGCGAACTATCAAATCAGCTTTTAACAGCATCAATAGTGAAATATCATGCTGGGACGAAATGAGAGATATGTTTATGTCGCCAACTCAAGACCAAGTAAATCTATTATATGAAATCAATTACACCGATAGTAAAGAATACTTCTACTACACTAAAGAATGTAATGAACCGATGGATGTAGCAAACTTTCTTCACGCCAACATATACTGGGGTGATATATTCAGATGCGGAGAACTTATATATATGAGAAACGGAAGTTCCCTGTTTGAAGAAGGCAAGAAGAAAATCGTGGATAAACTATCACAATTCATTCTAAATAACAAGTTCTTTATCTTAACTCCTAAAGAAGAAGAAGATACATTCACCGTAAAGAAAATAAACAGATATAAGGATGCGGAGGAGGTAATAAAGATGTTCTTATTGAATGTACCAGAAGAAGAAGAGTTAAGAGAGATAATCGATAAAGAGTCAATCGGCAGATTATTCTTTAAGAAAGGATATTATGATTTTGAACGAAAACAATTCTACGAGAACGGGTCGATGACTTTAATGAAAATACCTCGCAACTTCTCACTTAAAGGTAATACAGATCTGAGACAAAAGATACAAGAGAAAATCTTTACACCTATCTTTAATAACCCAACAACTCAGGCGTGGTTTTTATATAAAATAGCAAGAGCAGTCGCTGGTAAGAGAGTTGATAAGCATATAATAATGGTTGTAGGTAAGAGAGACTCAGGGAAGGGATGTTTAAGTTTATTGTTAGAGAACACTTTTAAGAAATACATAACAACTTTAGACTTAGGAGTGTTCGCTGAGAAGAAGAACAGAGGAGATGTAGCAAGAGAAAATAGCTTCGCCTGTTGTTTAGAATCCGCCAGAATAGCAATAATGAATGAATCCACAAATTGTATTCTTGATGGTAATAAACTAAAACAGATATTCAGCGGAGGTGATACTATAAAGGTAAGAAGGTTATATCAAGAGGACACAGAACAAAAAGTTCAAGCAACACCTTTCTTATTTTGTAATGAACCTCCTAAATTTAACTGCGATGATGTAAATGAAAAGATTTATGAATTAAGACTAACATCTAAATTTGTGCCTGAAGATTATCCCGAAAGTAAGAAACTAACTAACATAGCATACTTCCCGATGGATGATGATGTAAAGGATAAGTTCATTTATGATCCAGCAGTACTGAATGAATTTATGTTGATGGTGATTGAAGCTTACCATAAACCCGTACCAACTCCAGCCTGTGTTATAAAAGAGAAAGAAGAAACAAGAGATGATATAGATAGACTCAGAGACGCATTTAAACCTGACCCGAACGGATTTATGAGTAATAAACAGATCAAACAAACTTGTATTGAATTTGAAATTAGAAAAGGACTTAAGGAAGTAAAGAAAGATATACAGGGGTTAGGATATGATGATGTGGTCGAACATAGAACAGGACAATCAAGAGGGTTAAAGGGAATTAAAGCGGGGATGAATGAAATGTAATTAGATTAAGACGCAGTCTAAAGACCGCATCAGCGTGTCGCAATTTTATATAAATAACTTTATATAAAAGCGATGGATAAGTCTATGATAAGTGCGTTTAACCGTGTAGGAAACAAAAGACCTATTATAGGAAAACTAAAGTTCCCTACAGGATTTAAAACTTATGTAGAACCTTTTGTGGGAAGTGGAAATATTTTCTTCGGTAAGAAATTTAGTCCCGATGTTCGTGCCGTTTTAAACGATAAGGATAAACAGTTAATGTCTATGTTCAGAGCAGTTAAAGCAGGTCAGTTCCCTGATGCGAAAGATTACACGTGGAGAGATCTGAACCGAGTGAAAAGTCTGGCGAAGACTGGAAGTCCATTAATCAAGAACTTAATAAATCAAAATCTAACTTTCGGTTCTATAGGTAAAGGTAATATTTATAAAGACACACCTCTATCAAGCTATTTGAAGCGTATGCCTGATATGAAAGAAAAGTTGAAGAACGCAACACTATCAAGTCAAGATTATAAAGGAGTTATGAGAAAGCACGATGGAGCTAATACTTTCTTTTATCTTGACCCTCCTTACGAATCATCAAAAGACTTATATAAGAAGGGAGAGATGAATTTTGAAGAACTCGCCAGTTTCTTAAAAACAATCAAAGGTAAGTTCTTATTAAGTTTGAATGATAGTAAGAAAATAAGAGACTTATTCAAAGGTTTCAAAGTCAGAGGATTATCCGTTAGAGGTCAAGGTAATAACCAAGCTGAAATAGGTGGAGGAACACGAAAAGAACTCCTAATAAGTAATTATTAATTTTATATAAAGTTAAGTTATATAAAACAAGATGGAACGACTAAAAAAACTAATTGATGACGCACGGAACATTAAACCAAATAGTTTAAATGCTTATATGATTAACCTGCGTAAAACGTGGGAAGCAATAGGTAAAGGTAAAGAGTTTAATACCGACTTTTTGAAAGATAAAGAAGGTATAGTAAAGTTTTTAGAAAAGTTCGCTGTACCAACTCAAAGAACATATTTAAGTTCGTATATTGTAGCATTAGACGCCCTGAAGTCGCAAGATGAGAAGTTAATAAAGTTCTATCGTGATGAACTAACTAAAGTAAAGAGTATTTTAGATGAACGTCAGAAGAACGGAGAAAGAACCGAACGTCAAGAAAAGAACTGGGTCGGTATGGATGCTTTGAGGAAGGTTGTTAAATCTATGAAGAGAGATCTGTCTGAGGATGACGTTTTCAGTAAAGACACATTAACCAAAAGAAACAAAAGAGAACTTCAAGACTGGGTTATAGCAAACTTATTCGTTGGCGATGAATCGAACCCACCAACAAGATTAGATTATGCTCCGATGAAAATAGTCACTAAAAAAGAATACGATGCTATAGATGATAAGTCAGCGATGAACTATTATGTTAAGAACAATAACAAACCCTTCTTCTCATTTAATGATTATAAGACTGCGGATCGATATGGTACTAAAGAAGTTAAGGTCGGTAAGCATCTTTTTAAAGTTATGAAGGAGTGGTTGAAACATAATGATAGGGAATATCTATTGTATAACGATAGAGATGAACCGATGACCGCACACCAACTCGGGATCAGACTAAAGAAAATATTTAGTAGAACAGGTAAGAACATCACAGCAAACTTGATAAGGAATATGTATATAAGCGAGAAGTTCCCTCGTAAAGAAACAGAAGAAAGACAAGAAGTAGCACGGAAGATGGGGCATTCAATTCAGACGCAACAAGGAACATATACTAAAAAGTTAGATGATTAAAATGAAGATAGGTAAATATAACTACGAGAGATCAACAAGAAAAGGAAAGAAATTAATGACTTTAGTAAATGGTAAAGTCGTTCACTTCGGCGATTCGTCGAAGGAACAGTTTAAAGATCGCACGGGCATATGGAAGAAGAAAGACCATCTCGACAAAGAACGGAGAAAGAATTTTCTCACAAGAAGTGCTGGAATTAGAGATAAAGAAGGACGTCTC
>CAACVC010000093.1_pt1 | contig 19642 bp, 9 predicted proteins | sample 2381761 | NCBI WGS metagenome assembly CAACVC01 (sample SAMEA5211966, study PRJEB30684) | marine metagenome | biome: Marine; feature: Epipelagic; material: Water | collected 2015-10-15 | depth 45 m
GTCTGGTGTTACACCATCTGCATCAAATCCATATGAAGGTTCTAAAACTGCAGGAGGTACTCCGGTAAATGGATTACTGAAAAAGAAATGGTTAATGATGCTCAATCAAGGATACACTGCTCCAGCAGATTGGGATTTTGCATCAGCTAGATTTAAAAATGATATGACTGCAGCTGCTAATAAAGGTACTGGAGGAGCATGCCCATCAACCCCATAAAATAATATAAAATGTCTTGTTCAACTTGCAATAAAATTAGTTCTCAATGTAGCTGCCCCAATAACAGTTTAACCACACCTTGTGGTTATACTAACTGTTCATCAGGTACTGAAAGATGTTCTGATGTAACTTGTACAGAATGTGTAAGTTACTGTGGTACTACTTTTGAAATTACTACTGGTGGTCAAACAATTAGAGTAGATACTGGTGAGCGTCTTGATGCAATCATTCAAAAATTAGCTCTCATGATTAGTGCTGGGGTAGGCGCATGTACTGCAAATAATGTTCATCATGCACCGTATAATGTATATGTAGAGAATATAACAGCAACAACAGCTGATATTGTTTGGGGAGGTACATCGTCATTAACTAATCATTTTGATGTATTCTTATCCGCCTTAACACCTGTATCTTATGTACAGCAGAATACAGCTGATATTGCAAGTACAACTAAAAAGTTTTCACTCACTAATTTGACTGCAGCTACCTCATATAGATTGAAAGTTCAATCTACAGATGCTAGTTCAGCAACATGTGACAGCGTTGAAGTAATTATTACAACAGCGGCATCATAACAACAGTGGTAGTGTTTTTGTTGGTTTTTCACTACATAAGTTGGGAGGGGGTTGATAAGACCCCCTTTTTATTAAACAATCTTTTGTAGTTTTATACAAACTTTTTTATGAGTAACCTAAGAGATAGAGTAATAAAATCATTTGCGTGGAAAAAGTCTACTAAGCATTGCGCTAAAAGATTGGGCATTACAGTTGAAAAGTATCAGCATATAAAAGATGAAATCAAAGCAGAAAAATTAAATCAAAGACTCACACAATTAAAAGATAAAGTTGAGCAACAGGTTAACTTAGATAAAGGAGAAGCAAAGCTTTCAGGAATATTTGATCATGAACCAAAGAGTCCTGAAGAAATAATAGACTTGCTAAATATAGATGCTACACAGTGGAAGTTATCATCTTACTGGAATAAACAAATGGGAGACCATTGGCGTGTATCAGCTTTAGTTACCAGAGTAAAAGACCAAACAGAAAAATACTTTAAAGACTTATTAGATACCTGGGAGCCAAAGGTTTATAATATACCACAACCAGATTTTAATAAACTTGCAGAAGGTAAAATGGAAGTATGTGGTATTATGTCACTACAAGATATCCATTTTGGTAAAGAGGGTAATGAAACTATTGATGCTGATTTTGAAAAGACTATAATAAGTCTAGTTGAAAGAGCAACATTATCTCATTTTATTTCTCATATGTACTTTGTGGTAGGAGGTGATTTGATCAATATGGATACATTTGATGGGGCAACTACAAAAGGTACACCACTGAATAATTGTGCAACTGCTACAGAAGCTTATATACAAGCTTTTGATGCAATGCATTGGGCTATTAACTATATAAAAGCACACTGTGATTTACTTACTGTTGTTTACATTCCTGGCAATCATGATCGCCTTTCATCATTCCATTTAGCACATGCGCTATCAAAGTCAATTGAATGTGATGAAATAATATTTGATATTGAATATTCAGAGCGTAAGGTTCATGTATGGCATGATAACTTTAATGCATTTGAACATGGTGATGTTTCATCTAAAAATACACCTTTAGTATATGCTACTGAGTTTCCTGAAGAATGGGGTATGACTAGAAATAGAACTCTATTTACAGGGCATTATCATACTAATAAAAAAGTAGAGTATATAACCACTGGTGAGAATACTGGATTCATACATAAAACATTACCTAGTTTATCGGGTACAGATTACTATCATTATCATAATAAATATGTATGTAATAGAAGATCAGGTAAGCTGGAACTTCAGCATCCTATAATAGGTAATATTTGTGAATTGACTTATTCAGTGTAATTACAAGGTCGCTAGGTAAAATAAGTGACCTTTTTTTTGTAAATTATAAGTATAGTGATTATGAATAAGTTTAGGAAACCAGATCTTAAAGCTCCTAGGTTTAGACATAAAAGGTTAAGCTTATTAAATAAGAATACCTTTAGTCTATTCAAAGAACAGAAGCCTATCTATTCTAATGTTGATAATGAAAAGCTTAGAAAGATAGTTAGAATCTTCAATGAAAGATTGTATGAGGCTGCTATTGAGAATAGAGATGGGATTGAACTACCAGAATCACTAGGATTTATTTTTATAGGTACATGCCCACCTGCAAAGTCATCTAATCCTGATTTTGCTTCATCAAGTGAGTATGGTAAAATGCTTAAAAATAAAAACTGGGATACAGATGGAAACATTGGAAAAATATTTTATACTAACTGGTCAACTAAATATAGGTTTAAGAATAGAGACTTGTGGTCATTTACAGCCTGTAGGAACTTTAAACGAGGTGTGGCAAAAGCATATCCTAAAAATTGGACAAAGTATATAAAAGTTAAAAATAGATTTAAAGTATCTCAGATGTATTTAAAAAGTAAAAGCTAGTTAAATGACAACGATTGGTGAAGTAATATCAAGATTGCGTAATCAGGTAAAGGCAGAGGTTCAAGATGCTTTTGTTACTGATAGATATATCTATAGCATGATTATTAAGTTTGCACAGCTGCTTATGCGTAGGCAGGATAGTGCTAATAAACTTATGAAGTTTAATGCAATATGGAAGCTATTACCTTTTCTTGAACTCATAGAGGTGGATAAGGTAGAAGCTCAATGTACAGGCATAGCAAGTGGTTGTACAATCAAAAGAACAAAATATAAGCTACCTAACATGATTGAAGGTTATTGGGGTCCATTGATTAGGACTGTAAGCTCCATAGATGGCTCTATAGAGCTTCAACCGACTCAACCGGGTACTTATGTATCAATGACTAAAACAACGTCATTTAAGTACAATAAGAGAAAATACTTCTGGTATCTTGATGGATACTTGTATTTACCAAATGTTGATTGGGATGCAGTAAGATTAGAAGGAGTATTTGATGATGATATATCAGAGTGGTTGTGTGATTCTAGTGATAAGTGTAAACCAAGATATGAACAAGAGTTGTATATACCTGATGCATTACTTGCAGAGATAGAGAATCAAGTTATGGCTGTTATGATGAATACTGTGGCAACTCCTAGCGATACAAAAGATGATAAAATAAACATACATAGATAATGAGTGTTTCACAAAAATATAGAACATTTGACCAGCTTCTTGAAGATGTAATGGTTGACTTCTCTAACTATGCATTAGAAGGGATGATAGAACCACAGCAGTTAATTAAGGTTGCTACTAGGGTTAATTATGATTTAGGTCTTAGAATTCATAGAACAAAGCAAGTAGTTTTGGATATAGAGCATGGTAAAGCACAGTTGCCATCTGACTTTGCATATCTTAACTTTGCTTTTAGAGTAGGAGAGTATACTATTATTCAAACATTTCCTGCAGGTACTGTTATTGATACTACTAGAACTGTTCCTTATAAACCAGCTCCAGGAGAGTCTGGTCCGTGTAAGGATCCAGAGTGTAGAGATGTATGTGTTATAAAAACATGTAATGATACAGAGAGCCATCAATTAATTCAAAAGATAGGCGGTGGAGAATTTAGACAGTTCTCTGCATTTATGCCATTAAGAATACAAACAGTTAACAATAAAGTTTGTGATGCTCCAAACATCAATGAGCAGGCAAGTGATATAGCAGAAATAAAGGATGGGTTTTTATGTACAACCTTTACAACAGGTCATGTGTACTTAAGCTATCAAGGTGCAATGGAGGATGATGATGGTAATCTATTAGTATTAGACCATCCATATTGTAATGAATATTATGAATATGCTTTGAAACAGCGTATCCTAGAGAATATGTTATTTGCTGGTGAGCCTGTTACTAATCAACTTGGTCTTATAGAAACAAGATTTAGAGCTGCTAGAAATAATGCCCTTGGATTTGTGAACACACCTAACTTCCAAGAGATGCAAAAAATATGGTGGGTTAATAGAAGAGCTCAGTATCACAACTATTATAATATGTTTAAGAGTGGAACTCATAATCTATAATCATGGCAAAACAGAGGAAAAGGTCATCTGCTCAAGAAATAAGAAAGTTAGATTCTCCTAAGTTTACTAACACTTCTACTAATATACCGCACACTTTTAATGGTGGGTTGACAAAAGATGTATTTGATAGTTATATAAAGGACAGCCTTTGGACACATGCCCGTAATGCCATTAATAACTCTACAGATGGAGATGTAGGAGTATTGGGTAATGAACCAGCTAATTTAAAGTGTGGGACTGCTCCTTATACTATTATAGGTGCTATACACCTCTATGCTGATGAGTGGATAATCTATTCAACAGATGATACTAACTGTGAGATTGGTAGATTTGATGATAGTGAGTGTAAGTATACTACAATAGTTAATGATGCCTGTTTAGGATTTAAAAAGAATAATCTAATTACAGGAGCATCTAAAGAAAATTTTGATTGTACATGGCAAGTATATTGGGATGATGGACTTAACCCTTCTCGTACACTAAATGTAGATGATGTCCCGTATGTTCAAGAATTAATTAGTGGACCTGGTGATCCTTGTAAAGTATTTCAAAATAAGTTACCACTAGAGTTAGATTGTGAGAAGTTACGTCTTGCACCTCTTATGGATACACCATGCGTTACTTTAATAAAAGCTGAGGATGGTGGACAGTTAAGAAATGGTATGTATCAAGCATATATTGCTTATACTATAAATGGTCAAAAGGTAGGTGACTATATTGGGATATCTAATCTGCAATCTTTATTTGATCATAATGATACAGCAGGTTCTATTAGGGTACAATTCTCAAATGTAGATCAAGACTTTGAAGAGTTTGAATTAGTTATTCTTAGTAATAATCAACAAAATATTGTTGCAAAGAGAATTGGAATCTATAGCACTAATACTGAGAGTGTTTTAATTGATTTTATAGATCCATCTTTACCATCTATTCCGCTAACAATGATACCTCTGATTAGACCTGCATATGAAAGATCTGAGCAGATGTATGTAGTAGGTGATTATTTAATTAGATCTGGACCTACAGAACAGTTTGATTTTAACTATCAACCATTAGCTAATCAAATTATAACTGAGTTTGTTGTAGCAGAATATCCGTCTAATTATTATTATAAGGGTGGTAATAAGGTTGGTTATTTACGTGATGAGGTATATGCATTTTTTGTTCGTTTCATTTATAATACAGGGGAAAGATCCTCATCCTACCACATACCCGGTAGAGCTCCGAGAGGTAACACAGGTAATCAGCAATTTAGAGCGAATAAACCTGCACCAGGCAACTTACTTTCAGGAGCCGAAGATGGATTAGCATCTGGTGTAAATGTTATTGATTCTGATTATAACTATCAGGTATATAATACAGCAGGTCTTTTAACAGGAGGCTCTAATGTTACACCTGCATCTCCTTTTATTCCTGGTCAACCTGGAGCACCAGTTGATCCTAATGATCCTGTAGATCCAGGTTTAATTATTGCTAGAGGTGAAATGGCTTTCTGGCAATCTAGTGAAGAATATCCAAATAAGCCTGATATTTGGAATGCGAACATTCCAGGTAGACCTGAGTTTGATTTATGCGGCAGAAATATTAGACATCATAAAATGCCTAATGAAGATTTAGGTGAAGCATTGTTTTTAAGTAACAATAATAAGGCAAGCGAAAAGATAAGATTATTAGGTGTTGACTTTAGTAACATACAGAGACCTGTAGATAATCAAGGTAATGTTATATCAAATATTGTAGGTTTTGAGATATTAAGAGGATCTAGAGAAGGTAATAAATCTATTCTTGCGAAAGGAATCTTTCGTAACATGAGAACATATACACCTACAACAGGTGCTACTCTAACATCAAATAGAACAGTTTCTGTTTACCCTAACTATCCCTATAATGAATTAGATGATGGACCAGGTGATGTATTCTTTTGGCAACCTACTCCCATTACTCTTCCAAATGGTGTTTCAGGTATACCTGCAAATATTGACCCTGTTGATGCAGGTAAGCAGCCAAATAGTAGTTATCCTAAGACAATAAAAAATCTTAGTCCGCTTAAAGGGTACAGACAAGATGTATTTACATTCCACTCACCTGAGTTAATGTTTAAGAGACCATTCTTAAATGCATATGAAACTAGATTATATGCTCAAAGAAATGGAAACTCAAGTGGAAGATTCATACATTCTGAAGAACATCCTGGATTTAAAATATTAAGAAATCGCGCAATAGTTTTAGCAACTATAATTGGTACTGGTTATGCTATGTCTGAACTTCAAGGTAAAGTAAGCAGAACTTCTGAGGCTTTGCAAATGAATTATCTTGGATTTGTTGGTCCTTATAAACAAGAAGTAGAAGGTGGTAGAATAGGAAAAATTAGACCTAATTCACCAAGTACATTAAATATACCTAAACATGATATAGTAAATTATAGTAATGAGGCTGATGGTAGTGATGGTAATAAAGGACAAGGTGCAATTGCTCCTGGAAGAGATGATGTAAGTGAAGAAGTTGCAAAACAATCTGCTGAAGGAATAAAAGACCAAGAAGAAACTGATAGTGAGAATTTATTTGGTGATGATAGTGTCGTTGATGATGGCAAGCTTAGCCTTGATCCAAATGGTGAGTTTAATAACGGAATCTTTAATCCCATAAAAGGCGTTCTTGCAGATCTTGCTGCTGGTAGTTTACTTACTTCAAACTTTGATAAGCTAGGGATTGAAAGAGCTGAGACATCAGCTGGTTTACCAGGAACTATGGGTGGTGGCACAACTGTAAATGTAGAGTCAACAGCCTATCAAAGAATGCCTAAATTTTTCAGAGCTGGGTATGGTTTGTCAATGTATTTTACTCAATTAACTATTGGCGGTCAAGATATAATAGATGCTATTTTAAATTTTGCATCATTTTATAATTTAGATCTTAAGTATATTTCTGAGGGATTTTATTTTAATGAAGATCTTATTGATGTAAATAGATTTAGATTCAAAAACGCAGACTCTAATTATATTGGATCATCGTTTCAAAACTTTGGTGCTGTAACAGATGGATCTTCTCAACTTTTTAGGATTAATAATTTATTTAGACCTGATACAGTTGCTGTGCAGTTAGAGGAAAATATGGATGATCCTACCGCAGTTATAGATAACTCAAGAATATCTTTAGGTAGAGTTGTTGATGATGAAGGTATTAATTCTAGAATTGCATATAAAAATCCATATCAAACATGGCAAAGAAATATATCTGCCAACTATGGTGGATTAAAGTTTGAGTTTGAAAATCAATATGGACAACTAGAAGGTATTAAACAAGTTCAAATAAGAGGTTGTACAACTATATTTACTAAGAGAGGTTCAGATACTACAGGACCTCTTTTTGGTGGTGATACATATATTGGTAGATATACAGAGAAAACTGTTATGCCAATATTTACTAGATTCTTAAAGGGTCAACCAGATGGATCCACCTTTGAATATTTAAATTATATAAACATACCTTTCCCAAGATATTGGGTAGATAGTAGTAAGTATGATCTTAGAGATGGATTAGTAAATAGCCTTACAGGAGTATTTACTGGTGCTCCTTTAAATGATAAATTTAATTTAGATAGAAATCCTGGCAGTGTTGGACCTACAGGAGCTGTGCTAGGAGCTAGTGATCCTAATAAGTGGTTCATAATGTCTAAAGCATACTTCTATACTCATGTGTGCGGTGTACAAGACTTTTATGTAGAGTCAGAAATTAACTTGGCTCAAAGAGATCATGAGGATACAGCTAATAGAAGATTCTATGATGTTTATCAATACAATGACTTACAGGCTCTATTTCATGCTGATATTATACAAGATGGTAATTTCTATAAGTATGACTACTCATTAAGTGCTAGCAGATTTATAACTAATCTAACATCTTTTGGTGCTATACAACCTAGAGACTACGATCCTCAGATTGCAGAAACGTGTTTTACATTTTATCCTAAGAGGCTTATATATTCTTTGCAGGCTCAAGATGAAGCTAAGAAAGATTTTTGGAGAGTGTTCTTACCTAATAACTATAAAGACTTTGTAAACAAGGTTACAGTTATTAAACCTATAAATAGAACAGGAGCTATCATGTTATTTCCATATCAGTCTCCTAGAATGTTTATGGGAGTTGATCAGTTGCAAACAGATCTTGGTACTAAGGTTACTGTTGGTGACGGTGGTTTATTTGAACAGGCTATGCAAAATATTGTGAATGCTGAGTCTGGTTATGAATATGGATCTTGTGAAAGTACTAGAGCAGTTCTTAACACGCCTTATGGTGTATTCTACGTATCTCAAAAGCAAGGTAAGGTGTTTCAATATACTGGTCAATTAGCAGCAATTAGTGATGCTGGAATGAAGCAGTGGTTCAATAATTATCTACCATCTCAGTTATTATTACAGTTTCCAGAGCTAGAAGATCATGTATTAGGTGATAATCCTATAATGGGTATAGGTTGTCAAGTTATATATGATGATAACTATGGTCTTGTATATATCTCAAAGAAGGATTATAAAGTAAAGGATGAGTTTGTAAATGATATTACATTTGAACCAGATCGAGGATTTGTATTGAGGTCTAGTTCTCAAAGATCAGCTACTCCTAATAATCCTGATGTAGCAGATCCATCTCTACTTATAGGTACAGTATTAACACCTCATGGTACTAACTTCCTTACATTTTTTGATGATTTATCTTGGACTGTTAGTTATGATCCAAAAGCTAAGGTTTGGGTTTCATTCCACGATTGGCACCCTGAGTTAGTAATACCAAGCACTGATCACTTCTTTAGTACTAATACAAATCTAAAAGATAAGAAAGGTAATATTTGGAGACACAATGATAGATGCGATCTATTTGCTAACTATTATGGTGAGGACTATCCATTTGAAGTAGAGACTCCTGTTACAACAGGCGAGTTAGTTACTGTAATGAGAAGTCTTGAGTATCAATTAGAATCATATGTATACAAAGGTAATCTTGCCAATGCATGTGCAGATGATAGATGGCATGACTTAGATTTTAACTTTGATCAAGCTATTATACATAATACCGAGCAGGTTTCAGGTTTACTAAATCTAAAACTTACTCCTAAGAATAATCCATTCACAGGACTTAACTATCCTATTATAAATACATCTAGCATTGATATACTATACTCAAAAGAAGAACAGAAGTATAGATTCAATCAGTTCTGGGATATTACAAAAGATAGAGGTGAGTTCACACCAAATGTTCAGCAGCAAATATTTAACACTGAACTAAATGGATACATTAGAAATCTAAACTTAAATAATTTAGATTATCAAAAGGCTCAACTTCAAAGAAAGAAGTTCAGACATTATACTAATAAAATTTTATTACGAAGAAGAATATCAGGTGATAGAAAGATGTTATTCAAAGTAAATACTGCAAAAGTTTATAGCTCATCACGATGAAAAAGGATTTTGAAAAATATGAAAGAAAGGGTTTACCTGGAGGACCTAATGAAACATTTAGTTATATAACAGGTGTATTTGATTCTGGATCAATGATGCAAGGTGCATATAGAGCATCTTCAAGTATTGATGGTGAAGGGATGTTTGCAGGTAAAGCATTTAAGAGAGGTGATCTAATTGGTTTAGCTCATGAAGATGGTCAACCTGCAAGTGAGTTAGGTAGAATGCATAATCATAGTGAAAATGATGCAACTATGGTTAGCAATAAAGTTGGTAATCAAAGATTTGTATATGCAGCTAGAGATATACAACCTGGTGAAGAACTAACTACTAACTATAGATTACAACCTGAGTTGGAGCAACCTGAAGATTTTATGATGCCTATGGCTCAGCAAGGAGGGGATATACCAATGTTAGATCCAAACAGATCCATTAGTAGTCAAGCTGATGAATATACAGAACCTAGCGAAAGAGATAGAATAGCAGTTCGGGGTACAATAAATGATGCTAATAGTTTTCCAACTCCAGATTTAGGTACAGTATTAAGAGAAATTCAATCAGGACTACTATTTACTCAGAGAGAAGAAGATCAAAGGGAATTTGATGAAGCATTAAACTTTGCAGCAAACTATATGTCAAGTCCAAGATATAGAGAAATGTTATCTAATTCTGGTGGAACTAGAGATTATCATAATGAATATGATATAGCAAAAGCTAGAATAAATAATTTAAATAGTTTACAAGAAGATGTAAAATATTCACAGGATACATACCAGGCTAAGTTAGGTTTAATTAATCCAGATAACTCTGGCGGTTTTTACCATCCATCAAGTAATAGTATTTATGTTAATAAAAATACAATTGATAATCAACCAGGAGTATTTGATCATGAACTTTCACATTTAATTGATTTTATGGGTGTGGCAATACCAGATAAAGATGCGGATCTTATAAAGAGTCTTGTAGATGACACTATTCCGATAGAATATATTCCTGATTTTATGAAAAGTTCTCCTCTAGCTTTATTTGGTTATGAAGATGGTTATAGAAAATATCTTACTTCACCTACAGAAACAAGGGCTAGACTTAATGATATAAGAAGAAGATTATATGATAAAGGTGTGGATATATTTAATAACAAAGTTACTCCTGAAGACTATGATAAACTAGATCCTAATGAACAACCAGTATACGAGCTTAGACAGGTTTTTCCTAATGAATCTATTTTAAAGATGTTGAATGAAATATCAATGGATGATTCTCAAGAAGCTGGATTACCTTTAGCAGAATATGGTGGTGATAGAACTACAGCATTAAGAAACTTTATGTATGATAAAAAAAGGAATAAACCTTTTGCTCAAAATGGAAAAGAAGTTGATGCTAGTAAAACTAAATATGTTGGGGAAACTGATCAAGGAGGTTATAGAGTAGGAGTTGACGTAGACAGAGGAGACAGACAACGTTCTAGATCTTTTTCTTTAGAACCCTCTGGGGATGCTAGTTATAACAGATCAGTAACTACACCAAAAGGATCTAGGAGTAAGTCTATTGATATAGTTGATGGTGAGGGAACAAAAACTATTACTCGAACAAGAAATGGTGAAATTACTGAAAGAACTAAAACATTAGGGGAAAAAAGAGCTGAAAAACTTCGTAACAAATATGAAAGAAGAGTTAATAGAGTTTTTACAGATCCGTTTCCAGAAGTGCCTAATCCAAATGAAGGAAAGTATATGTTAGATTTTGAATTTCAAATGGGAGGTGATACCAAAGCATCTCAAGATTTTTTAAGGAACTGGTATCAGAATAGAGTTTTATTTTCACCTAATGCAGAGCTTACACCTGAAATGAGACAAGCTTTAATGGATAGAGTTAACATTGGACCTCAAGAAAATATTTATGATTTACCTGCTGCACAATCAGGTGCTGAACTTGATACTGATAGATTAAGAAAAGGTATTTCATATGTAGAAAGTAAAGATGGCTTATATATGATGAATCCTGAAAGCACTGCAACTGGTTTATATGGGCAAAGATTTAGTGAACTAGAAAATCAATCTGATTTATATTCCGGAACAAGAGAAGAGTTTGCAAAAGATTTAGATGCTCAAGATAAAATTTTTGATTTAAGAATTAGTGGTGGTATTCCTGGTACTCCAGGATTAGAACAAAGTGCATATGATCTTACTGATGAATACTCAACACAGTTAGGTAATGATTTTGATTATACAGCAGATGAGACTGCTGCATTAATTAACTTTTTAGGTAGACAAGGCACAAGAGTATATTTTGGTAATGTGCTTAGAGATGGTATGTCATTACAAGAAGCACTTCCAAATTTATATTCTGGAGATGCTAAGCAATCAAATAAAACACCTGAAGAATATATTGAAGAATATAGAGAGGCTGTAAAAAAACAAGGTGGTGAAAATATATTAGGTTTAAGATATGGTGGAGCAACAAACAAGGAGCTTTCTAATTATTATAGTTCACTACTAAGAGACATTTAAATTTTGTATATTATATATATAACACTGTTATGAGTTATTTTAGAGATGATTTAAGCGAAAGAATTGATAGGCAGAATAGAGAAAATATGGGCTTAGATAATTCAGCAGATAGAAGTATATTTAATAAACGTTTATTTGATTATACGTCTGGTCCTAGAACTAGACCTATGTTTCTACCTGATCCTGTTGTTGTAGGGACACCATTTGAAGCACTACCATATTTTTTAGATGCAGGTAAAACTGTAGTAGATCTATTTAAAAAGCAGAGAGGAGGTGATGTACAGGTATCTGGATATAATGAATATAAAAACATGATTAATAAAAGACAATTTGGAGGTTCTATGTTTGTACCTGCATATGTAAACCCTGTGTTTAGTAATGATTTTCAATTTGGAGGACCTACTGTTTTTCCAAGTCCTTTTCCTATAGTAGATGCAAGCGCACCATTTTCTTTTGTTGATCAAGATCCTTTAGAAGATACTACACCATTAGTTACTGATGAACCTTTTGAGATGACTATGACTAATGTGATGAGTACGGAAAATCCTAATTTATTTCCTCAGCCTGGTGACAATCCTTTTCCACTAGTAGATACATATAACCCCTATACTTTAGAGCCTAGTCTATATAGTCAAGAAACTATAGCAGATGAAGAAGAAGAAGAAACAGAGGAAGATACACGTGGACCTTTTGCTAAGTTAAGTGATGCAGCTGTAAATGTTGCAAGAGGTATGAATAAAATAGCTCTAAGAAGACAAGCAAGACAGGCGGAGCGTGATAAAAGAATAGCAACATCTGCTGATAACTTATTTATGGTTTCAGATCCTATAGGAGCTAGAGGTATGTTTGATGTACAAACAGGCTTAGCACAACCAGATAATTTAGTACCTTACCTGCCAATGGGTCAGATGGGTATAGAAACTTCTCCAGTAGATAATACTTTTACAATAGCAAATACATTACTTACTCCTGAAAATATAGAAGCAGCAGGAAGAAGGGAGAGTAATGAAGATGCAAGAAGGCGAATGGTATATGAAGGAAGAAGTGAAAACCCTTCCGATTTCTATGATTTTGTCGAAGAAGATGCTGTTATTTTCAAGGGAGAAAACAATGACCTTATGGGTGCGTTTGGACGTGATTCAGAAGCATTTGCGCAATCAGAAGGATTTATGAACATGTTTTATAATTCTCCTGCATATCAACAAATGTTACGAGAAAGTGCATCTACACCAGAGCAGGCAAGATTAATACAAGATGCAAGAGATAAAAGACTTCGCGATGTACAAGGGTATTATTATGAGGCTGCGTATGACCCACTTTATTATTATCCAGTTCAGGTGGCAAGCCCTAAATCTGATTTAGATAAAGATGTTCTTGTATTCCAAGGTCCAGATGCTAGAGAAATGATAACTGCTCCTGAGACAGTTATAAAAGGACTATCTAGGTCTTCAGATGACATAGGGCAATTGATACCTGAATCCGATATAAAGCTTATGAATCAACTTTCTAAAGAAGAAAGTGTAGATAAAATTGATGCTTCTAATGTAAGAAGTGACTTAAATGCTCTTAGGTATCAATTAATTATGGATGATACAAGAATAGATGCCTTGGGTAATACAAGTTACCAAGATAATACTGGGGTAATGACAGGAGACTATTCAGGATTATCTCAAGCTATTAAAAACTTAACAGGAGATGGCACTTTACAAAAAATGGGAAAAGACATCTATGGTAGAAGAATAGATTCAAGACCTTTGCGAAGACTGTTAAATCAATTTGGAGAGGACGGACTTAAACAACTTTTACAAGAAGTTTCTCAAGCAGAAGAATCTGCTAATATGAATGAGTTACCGATGGGTCAGATGGGTATGGAGTTGGAAGCTGATGAAGAAACTATAAGAGAATTAATTGCAGCAGGTGCACAAATAAAATTTAATTAAAATGCCAAAGATTAAAATAGACAAACTACCTGAAGGTTTCATTATAAGAGATGGCAAAGTAGTTAAGGGTATGGTACACGGTGGTAGCACTGGTGTTAATACAGGTGATCAATCTGACTATAGTCTTGTGACTACTCCTACAAAACTTATTGGTGATCAAGTAAACACTGATGATGATAGAAAAGTACGTCACAGTCTTGCTTCAGTTCCTAGAGAGGATGCTAATCTAGAAGCAGAGGGAGGCGAGACGGTTCTTACAGATTTAAATAATGATGGTCAATTTGGACTTTACACTATATCAGGTCCATCACATGATGATGGAGGTGTTCCTATGAGATTGCCAGATCAATCATTTATCTTTTCTAGAGATGAAGCAATGTCTATTGATTCTGATACCCTCAAAGATGCATTTGGTATTAGATCATCTAAAGCAATGACACCGGCACAGGTGTCTAAGAAGTTTGAACTTAATGATTATAATGTTCAGCTAGCTAGTCCTAACTCTGATTACATATCTAGAGAAACAGCAGAGTTAATGCTGACAAAAAACAAAATGGATTTATCTAAGCTTGCATTTACACAAGAGTCATTGAAAAGATTTGTTGATGGTGTACCTCTTGCTGCATTTCCATACATACAATCGCAGGGTGTTAATCCAATTCAGTTTAAACAAAAGATAGAAGACATATCTCAACAAGAAGCTCAGCAAGCAGCACTTAATCAACTACCTCCACAAGAGAGACAGAGGTTGATGCAGCAAGCAGAGTTTATGACTAGAATGCAACAGGCTGAGCAACAGAGACAAGCTCAGATGCAAATGGAAGCGGGTATTGAAAGAAATGTATTAACTCAACCAGAAGGTGTAGAGAGTCCTGAAAACGCACCAAGACAAATGCAGTATGGAGGTACAAGTTCTGATAGCGGTGGTATTAGTAGTTCTAATCCTCAGTTAACTTTTGCATATAATGAACAACTTCCTGATGGTAGAATAGATGAGCCATTTCTCCAACAAAGAATGAGAGAGTTATATGCTCAAATGCCACCTAGAGAAGAAGCTATGTCAATGATGCAGGTTGGTGGTGAATTAGTAGATAAGGAGTATCCGGAGTTTGCAGGTACTCCAGATCCTGATTTCCCTATGCAGACGAGTAGCAGTACAACATCTACGGCTTCAGAAGAGCCTACAATAAGTGATAGAAATTTTGAAGCTTTAGCAAAAAGAGCATCTGGTGGTAGCGAAGCAAAAGAGAAAGCAATATTAGCATTTCTACAAAATGCAATCAACACCGAACAGATTGAAGCATTTTTAAATACAAATCCTTCAGATAATGAGCTGACATCATATTTAGAGTTAGCAGTTTCAAATGATGAAGGGCAACCTGTTGTTGAAGAAGGAGAAGCTACTGAAGTAACAACTGAAGCAGCAGATGGTGAAGTAGCAACTGACTCAGAAGAGTTAAGTGGTTACGATAAGTTAGAAAAATTATTTAGATCAGACTCTCCTGAGTGGTTACAAATAACTGATGATTTATATGCTGCTTTTAAAGCAAATATGATTGCATCTGGTATTTCAGAAGCAGATATACCAGAAAAAGATGCAATGATTGATCTTGTTCTTGACGAGCAAAAAGCACAGAAGAGATTAACAGAGTTAGCACCATTTGATGAGATCCATGATAACGCACGTTTTGATGGACCTTCTAATATGGATAATATTGAAGCGCAAAAACTATTTGATAAGTATGATCTTAATTATACTATTGATCAATTAAATACAAAATTGATTCAAGGTTTCTTTGAAGCTGTGGATTTTTATGCTAGTGATTATGTTAATGTAACAGGTACAGGTCCTGATGAGCCAGAAAATTATGAGGATAATCCTACATTATCTTCTATTGATGGTGTTGCCGGTGATAACTATATAAATACAACATTAGATGTTGTTAAGTTACCTGAAGTACCAGAGGAACCAGAAGACGAGCCAGAAATGGTACCACCAGTTGATGTACCTGATATTGTAGAAACTCGTGAACAACCAGATCCTGAATTTTGGAAGCAAGATTTATTAAGACTACAAAGTATTGCTGGTAGAAGAAGAAGACTTGGTTTACCATTTGAACCAGCTGTTGAACAAGATACATATCGTTATGTACTAAATGATCCAACAAGAGAGATAGCAGCACTTAATGAAGTTAAAAACATTACAGATCAGTCAATAGCATCATTTGCTCCAGCACAAAGCTTTTTAGCAAGAACAGCTAAAACTACTGGAGATACAATGGCAAGGATTGCTGATACTGTTAGCAAGTATCAAACATCTAATGTTGATCTTGTAAATAGAGGTGCTTACATAAATGCTCAGCTAACAGCTGCTAATAGAAAGGAATCAAGAAATAGAGCAAAAACTCTTTATGATAATACAGAGGCATCTTTAGCACAATATCTTAAAGAGCAGAACTTTGATAGAGAACAATATATATCAGCATACTCTGATGCTATAAGTAATATGGCTAATACCTATAATCTTAATAGCTTATATGAAATGTACAATATTGATCCAAGTTCTGGTGGATTTATTGATTTTGTTGATGGTATTGATTTGAATGCTAAAAATTCTAGTGATGCTGTACAATCTCAAAGAGCTGATATAAGAAGTGCAATAGCAGAATTATATAACTCTGTTCCTGAAGGGGCAAGTATACCAGCTTCTGTTATAAATGCGTATATAGGGGTGCAAGATGCTGGGTCAGATGAGTTGACTAATGCTGAGATAATACAACAACAACTTCTGGCTGATCCTTCTTTGAACTATCAAGTTAGCAATGTTCAAAGGAGAATGGGTGGTAGCATGCCTTTTTATACAGGATTAACAGGAGTATAAACTATAAAGGTTTATTGTGATTGTTATAAAAACTTATTTAATTTTATTATTTTAATACTATGGCAACTTACATACCTGGATCACAAGCATACTTACCTGAAGTAAAAGCTTTTACACCGGACTATAAGTTCTTATCTAATGTTCTTCAAACAAGAACTGATAGATATAATACAAACTATGAAGCACTTAGTGATCTTTATGGTAAGGTTGTGTATTCTGATCTTTCAAGAGAGGATACACGAGAAGAAAGAGATCAATATGCTAATGCTTTAGCACCAAAGATTGAAAAGATATCTGGCTTAGATTTATCATTACGACAGAATGTAGATGCAGCTAAGGCGGTATTTACCCCATTCTTTCAGAATGATCTAGTAGTTAAAGATATAGTAGTTACAAAGCAATATTTTGATCAATTGAACTATGCAAATAGTTTGTTGAAATCACCTAATGACAAGCAGGTAGAGAAGTACTGGGATGTAGGGATGAAAGCACTTAAGTATCAAATGCAAGATTTTATTGATGCTGATGCAGCAACTGCATTGCAGATGAGTGCACCTCAATATGTAGAAGATGTTGATTTATATGAAAGATCTATTGAACTTCTAAATGAGTCTGGATTATTTGATGATGAGGTTTACGGACCACCTGAGTTTAGTCCTGATGGTAAGTGGATGATAAAAACAAAAGGTGGGGCTAATGTTTCAGCTCCAGCTTTAGTATATCTACAAAGATCTCTTGTTGATGATCCAAGAGTACAGAGAGCATACTATACATCTGCTTATGTACAACAAAGAGAAACTGCAGAAAATATGGTTTCATCTGGTGCAGCACCTGATATGAATTCAGCACAAAGAATGTGGGCTAATCAAACTTTAAATAAAGCACAAGAGCAATTAGCTCTAGAAGTAGAGCAAAAAGAGGGAGAGGTTGTAGTAGCACAGGAACAAGTAGAGAGCACACAAGCTTATGTAGATAAATATGGAGAGTATGCTTTAACATCTAAAGGATCTTCTATGGCTGAAGCATTAGTTAATCTTGAAGCAAGTAGAGAAGGTGTGAATGTTGCTGCTAGTAATTTAAAAACCTCTAGTGTATATATAGATACAGAGCCAGAGATAGATACTGAGACTTTATTAAATAGAGCTTACAACATGATGATGAATGTTAACATCGGCAATGACCTTGCTGCTGCTGCACATACATTTGGTCAGAGTAAGCTTCAAGTAGATGTTGAAGTTAATCCTTATAAGAAGCTTGAGATAGAACATCAAAATAGAGTATCTTTAGAAAATCTTAAACATGCAAACAGAAAAGCTGAGATTGACTATGAAAATGAGCAAGCTGCAAAGGATGTTTCTGAAAATCCTTTTGCTCCAGGTGGTGAAGATGATATAAGACAGAGTAATCAGGGTATTAATATTCTTGAGGGTAAACAGCAAATAAAAGAAAACGAACAAGTTATTGCTGATAGAAAGGTTGATGTTGAAACAGCACAAAGAAACTTATTAATTCAAGAAAAATCACTGATGGGTGATGATGCAAATGCAGTTACTGTTTCTGTATCAGCACTTTTTTTAGGACCTGGTAAGTATGTACCTCAAAAAATGACAAGAGATGAAGCTGATCTTTATTACAGAAATAATCCAGATGCATTTGCACATGATCTTGTAGAATTTAAAGAGTTATTAGAAGATGGTCCGGCAAGTAAAGATCTTCCTAATTATGCTGATCAAAAAATTACTTTTGAAAAGGATGGGAAGGTAGTAACAATGAGTAGAGTTGACTATTCTAGACTAGTGCTTGAAGGTGCTGATAAGGCATCTTTAGATATTGATGAAATAGAACAACAGAGCTTTGCTAGTATATTCAACAATTTAGAAGTCTTTAAGGAAAGACAAACAGGAGGTGATCCAATGTCAAGAGATGTTGGTGTAGTTATGGGGCTAGAAGGTTTCCCAAGTACTGTTACACAAACAACTAATCCAGATGGTAGTGTAAGATATGACAAGCTATCGCTTGAAGAGTATCAAGAGCTTGTATATAACATGACACTTGCAGATGATAATGCAATCAAAAAGTATGAAAAAACGGTTGTATTACCTTTTGGAGATGATAGAGGTAACCCTGAAACATTTGGGTGGAGAGACTATGGAGGTCTACAGAGGCGTATAATGGATCAAGGAAGAGGATTAAATATAGTAAGTAGCACAATGTTAAATGCTGATGCTGAATACCAAAGTTTAAAAACCCAACGAGATCAATTAAATTCAAATCTTTTTGATGGTACTTATGATGGTAGAAGATCTGAAAGATTTGATGCTCTAAGAGAAATTGATGCACTAGAAGAAAAGATGGATGCTAGAAGATCGGGTCTTCGTGGAGATGCTTTAAATGAAAACGTTAAAGGTAAAGTATTTGAAGAAGCAGAAGAAGCTTATAATATAATTACAGCTGCTGCAGAGGATGGTTATACAGAGTATAAAGATGCAGTAGTAGAAGCAGATGGAAATCAAGATAAAGTTCAGAGTGATTTAAATCCATTTTCTGTAGAAGCTGCTTTTGAAGGTTGGTCATCAGACGCAGGATTTTCTGTGTATGTTCCTGGAATAGAAGG
>CAACVC010000095.1_pt1 | contig 19614 bp, 27 predicted proteins | sample 2381761 | NCBI WGS metagenome assembly CAACVC01 (sample SAMEA5211966, study PRJEB30684) | marine metagenome | biome: Marine; feature: Epipelagic; material: Water | collected 2015-10-15 | depth 45 m
ACTTGAAAATATAAATCCTCATACATTATAAGATTTAAACCATATTCTGTAAATATTTTATCAGTACGTTCTTGGATTGAAACTAATCTATTTACTAAATGAATAAAGAATTTCTTATGTTTACTTTCTATTTTTTTTGGATTTTGTTCCATTTGAAGTTTTAAACCTCCAATAGTAATAGATTTTTTTGGGTTTTTATCTTTCATTTAAGCTTTTTATATAATTTTCTAAATCTATCTGGGGGTTCCAACCTAATAATTTTTTAGCTACATTGGACTCACATAAAGTATGTCTAGCTTCACCTGGTTTAGATTCTTTATATATGGGTTTAATCTGAAGCATTTTAGCTACTTCATTTACTGATCTATTATTTCCTCTACCTAATTCAAAAGTATAGCCATATTTTTCTTGTTTCATAACTTGAATTAAAGCTTCTATTATATCATCAACATGAGTAAAATCTCTACGTTGTTCTCCATCACCATAAATTTCACATTGTATATTATTTTCAATGTTGTAAATCCATCTACCAATTAATGTTGTATAGCCCCCTTTTTTAAGTTGATTGGGACCATATACATTATAAAATCTAGCTATTGAATATTGTAACCCAAAACATTCAAAAAATAATTTTAAACATTCCTCCCCTATATCTTTACTAAATGTATAAGGATTTTTATATTTACCTGAATGGTGCGAAGATGAACCTGCATATATTAAAGGTATTTTATTTTTAGCGCAATAATGAGCTAATTGCATAGTTCCATTAGCATTAGTCTTAAAATATTCAATTGGATTTTCAAATGAAGGTTGAATTCTTGCTATTGCTGCCATATGAAATATTAAATCAGGTTTAATAAAATCATAATCATATATGTTTACAATATCATGTTCAAGATATTCACATCCATTTTGATGGTTAGATTTTAAACCCGTATTGTAATTATCAATAGATATTACTTTATGATTATCTTTTAATAATCTTTTAATTAAATTTGTCCCTATAAATCCTGCTCCACCTGTTACTAAAATACGCATATTAACTCATTTTGATATTCTTCTAAAGAATTTATTGTTATTTGTAAATTGCCTAACTCAAATTGGCCTATTTCCCCACTATCTTTTACAATATCATTTAGTTTTTGGATTATTTGAAAATCTTGTTGAGTGAAATTATTTCCATCTACTTCAACAATAATATCTTTACCTCCATTAAACCAAGGTTCTAATGCTTCTTGTAATTGAGTGTTTGAATTAATAATATTAACTCCTTTTTTATAAACGGGAGAAATTATGGGTTTCATAAAAGCATCATGTTGTACAGGAGTGCCCCATTTTTTTATAAATTTTTTCATATTAGCAGTAGTTGTTTGTAACCATTCTTCTGAATTTTTTCCAGCTGCTCCACCTGCATGTTTATTAAATCTGCTTCCTCTACTTGTAAAATGATAAACTAAACCTTCCCATGTTTGTAATACTTTATAACCATTCAAAACAAAACGGTTAAATAAGTCACTATCTTCTTTACTCTGGGGGGCAAATAATTCATCATGCCCACCTATTGCTAAAAAATCTTCTTTATACATACACCAAGGTGCAAATATACCTTCAGTAACTAATTTTCCATGTTTAGGTTTATATTCCTTTAAAACCCAATTATTAAATTTATCTATATTAAAATCCTCAACTTCAATTCCAAAATCAACTAACATTTTTTCAGGTCCATCAGGATGTAAAGGTGGTTCAACTCTAGTTGCACTTACAACTGTACCTTTTTCTAAATGTTTTAGTATATGTTTATCTAAATTCGGAGCAGCAACCATGTCAGCATGAAATGCAAATATAATTTCAGTTCTAGCCATTTCAATACCTTTATCAAACATACCAACTATACCAATACGTTCTGGTCCTGGATTGTGGTGTATTATTAAATCATTGTCATTTAATGAATCCATCCATTCTTGAGTACCATCTGTACTAGCATCATTTAATACTAATATTTCATGTTTAGTTTCTAAATTACGAATTGATTTATAAGCTAATTGTAAAAATTCTAAATTATTTCTACTGGGTATAACAAATGTAATCTTTTTCATTTTTTTCTTTTTTGAATTTTAATTTTTCAAATACTTTTTGGGATGCTACATTATCAAATTTTACTTTTGCTTTTAAATTTTTATACTTTTTACAAAAATTTTCAACTAAATAAGTACCTATACCTTTACCTTGAAACTTAGGAGATACACAATAAACTATGTGTTTGTTGTCTGGAGTTCCAATATAACCCACAGGCATGTTATTATATAAACAAATTTTATATTTTTGAAAATTACTTTTCATATATTTTACTTGATCTTTAGGTGTTATAGATACTTTACTAAAAAAACCATTTTGAGTAAGAGGATTAGTCCTAAGTTGTCTAACAAATTCCCAATAATTTTCTTTACAATCAACTAAAAATAAATTCATTTTTTAAAATACTCATTAACCCAATATATAACATAATCAATATCTTCTTCAGTCATAGCAGGATGAACAGGTAATGATATTAATCTTAGCCATTCTTTATCAGCTATAGGGAATTTTGCATCTTTATGAGTCATATGTTTTTGAATAATTTCATACTTATGTAAAGGTTTAAAATGAACTGAAGTATGAATATTCTTACTAGCTAAATAATCAATTAAATCTCCTCTGTGATTTGCTGGGACTTTAGCACAATAATATTGTACTGTTTCTGTATATGGGGGTCTTTCAACTTGCTCACATAACTCCTCATTATATCTTTTTTGAACATGTCTTCTCCAATCTAATATTTCGGGAAGTTTTTTCATTTGTTCTAAACATATAGCTGCTTGTAAATCAATCATATAACATTTATACCCAATTTTATCTACTTCATAATCCCAAGTATAACCTGGTTTTCCAGTAACTGTATCTTCTTTTGCAACTCTTGAATATGTAGACGATACTCCAAACCAAGTCATTTCTTTTAATTTATTGTATAACTTTTCATCATTTAATGTAATCATACCCCCATCTCCACAAGGCATTGTTTTAACAGCTTGAAATGACCAAATAGCAACATCCCCTTTTTGACCTGCTCCTGGTGTATAACAACTATGTGCGCAATCTTCAATAATTAACCCATCAAAAAATTCTCTAATTTCATCAATCGGAGCTGGTACTCCTGCTTCATTTACTGCTATTATTGCTTTAGTGTTTGGAGTTATTGCTTTTTTAACCTCTTCAGGGTCTATATTCATATTAATTGGATCAACATCAACCACATTTGTAGTTATATTAGGCTGCCATAAAGGAATCATAGCAGTTGCCATAAATGATATTGTAGGGTTAATAACGTCTCCATCTTTTATATCTAGAGCTTTCATTACTAAATCTTGTCCATGTGAATTACTTGTAACAGCAACTGCATATTTTGCCCCTACCATCTCAGCAAATTCTTTCTCAAATTGGGCTACTAGTGGACCTTTTCCCCACCAACCACTTTTAATAACTTTACTTAAAGCTTTTATTTCTTCTTCACCCCCATGAGGACGTAAAACAGGTAACATATTTTTTCTTATTTTCATTTTTTTATTTTTTATTTTTTTCATAAAATACTTCTATACATAAAACATTTTTATCATTTATCATTAAAACAGATCCATTTTTACACTGCATTTTTGTAAATTGTCCCTGCTTAAGGCTTTTAGTTAAAACTCCATGAAAAGTTCTTTTTTCTCCCCCTTTAAAGTGGATAATTTGAGTTACAGTATCTCCATAATTTGATAAGCTTGATTTTAAATCCATATTTTTATAATTTAGGTGGTCTATTTTCATCAATTCCTCCTCGTGCGCATTCGTACATAAATTTTGAATCAAGATAAACATCACTTAAATAAGCTATACCTTCATAACCAAATACTTTATTAATTTTATAATTAAACATATTTTGAATAGTATTTCCAATTCCCCCCAATCCTTTTTCATTTTTAGTTCTAAAACATTTTAAATTTTCATCATAAAAAGGGGTAATTAATTCAGGGTAATGAAGCATAGGTTCAAAAAAACCAATTTCTTTAATGTCTCCATACTTACAACATATAAAACTAGTTTTTATGTTTTTTTGGTTTTGAATTTGATCAAATAAATGTCTAGTAGAATCTTTAGCACAATCTTTTATAAGTATTCCATGGTTTTTTAATTTATGATTAGGATCAAAAGATGAAGCATAGTTTTGACAATTTCCTATAAACTTATAATTTTCTAACATTTTACTACATACTTCTATAAAAGACCAATCTTTCATTATAATATCATCCTGCATAAAAAAACATATGGTATTATCTTCTAAGGTTAAATCATCCATAGCTTGTTGAAATCCTCCATCTCCCATCCCTAAATTTGGGTATAACTTCCATTTAAAATTATCTTTAATAAATTGAGGTGGGTCTTTATGACAAGAATAATAAACATCAATAATATCATTTTCATTTTTTAATTGTAATAATCCATTTATTAAATCATCATAATTAAAATACCAGCCCGTTATTATAAATTGTATTTTCATATTTTTATTTTTTTTGGTATACCCCTATTCCACACTGTGTCCCAAAGGTAGTTTTGTTAAAATTATTATTATTGTGTATAAATTTAGCTAAACATTTAAAATTTTTATTTAAAATAGAATTAGTTTTTATAAATTTCCTAACTCCAGGAACTGCATCATTATCAATATCATGAAATATTAATAATCCTTTTTCTGTTAAGAATTTATGGTAATATTCAAAATCTTTAGTTATATATTCAAAATCATGATTACCATCTATTAACATTAAATCGTATGTATAATTTAAATTTTTTATTTTTTGTTGAATTTTAATGTGGGTTGAATCACCTATTATAAACGTAGTGTTAGGCTTAAAAGTTAAATTTCCAATTAAAGATTCAGAAGTACCAGTACATTCAAGATTATCTACTATTATATTTTCCTGGATATTTAAACTATTCCAAATCATAGAATTAGTTAAATTACTAGCAGTACCTATTTCAAGATAGTTTACAAAACTTGATTGGAAATAATCTTCTAAGAATAATAAAGTAGATGTAAATTCATTTGGGGACTGCATTAAATAATCTCTTTTACCATTATATAATTTTATCCCCCCATAGGATACAGGTGAATTAGCTTGAATAATATCAAAATAATATTGATATTTAGGATTTGTTTTAAAATCTAATATTGTTTTCATTGTAATTGTTTAATAACTTTAAATCCTTCGGCATATTTACATTGAACCTGGATTCCTCTAAATTCTGCTAATTTTTTTAAATTTTCTTCTATATTAAATCCCACACTACTATACTTTTCTAATTGACTTTTATGGCATTTAGAAGCTTTAATTTTATTATCTAAGTATTTAGTAATATCTACATAGTAATTTATATCCATGTGATGCTCATATAATCTAGGAATTGGAATTTGTTCATAACAAAAAACATTTGGAATATATCTAGCAGCTGCCATTGTTGCTTTAAAAGTTGCAATATGATCTTGATTTGCATCCCCTGCCCAATGAGTATATATAGTGTTTATTTTATATTTATTTATTATTTTATTAATTTGACTTACAGATTCAAAAGAAAAAGGAACATGTAAATCTTGGAAATTTAATTTTTCTAATTTATCAACTTTTAAGATTTGGGATGCCCTATAAGTTTCTTGATTATTTTGTTCTTTAGTTCTTAATATTTTTCCTGAAACACCATCTAAGGATTGGGTTCCAGTCATGCATAAATAAACCACAAAATCACCATTTAATTTATGTTTTAAAATAGTTCCACCACAACCAAATTCAATATCATCAGGATGAGCCCCTATAGCTAATACTCTTTTCATATTTCTTCTATCCTTTTAGTTTTATCACAAATTAATAGATCATAATCTGGTTTTTGGCCTACACTTAATTTATGATATTGACAACCCCACTTATTTAATTGATTTTTAGTTAATTCTAAATAATCTATTCCACTTACTGTTCCACGAGCTGTCCAATAAGTTATATTATGACCTTCATTATATAATGTATTAATTTTTTTGATATTTTCCAAATTAGGAATAGCATTTTTATACCCTAATCTTTCTACCCCATCGTAAAAACAAATAGTTTCATCTATATCTACAAAAACTTTCATATAATTATTTCTTCAAAATATCTGGTAAATGTAATCTTTTTAGGAGATGGTATTTTAATACTTTTATTTTCTAATAAATCAATGTACAAATCTACATAATTAACTCCTGCTAAAGTGCAAGCTATAGTCCCCCCTCCTAAACGGGGATTACATTCTAAAACTTTAATATTTTTATTTTGGTCTTCTTTGAATTGAATACATGAAGGACCTTTTAATTGTAAAATTTCAACTAATAAAGGAATTAATTTATTTATTTGAGAATTAGAAACAATTTTCCCTTTAGAAGATATTCCTCCTTTAGTATCAATTCTTTCTCTTATAACACTAGATAATATATTAGATTCCATATCACAAAAAACATCTACAGTATATTCCTTCCCTGGAAGATACTCTTGGATAAGATCTTTGTTTAAATTTATTTTATTTACTCCTTTACTTCCTCTTCCAAATCTTGGTTTTTGAATTAAATACGTGCCCATTGTTATAGGTTGAGGAATATTGTGTAATTTAAGTTTTTCATAAAATTTTAATTTATCCTGGCAAAGAAGTATCGTTTCTGGAGAAGAAATAAAAACTTTACATCCTAATTGTTCTATTAAACCTGAATGTTCCGAGATTAAATTTAAATCTGATTCCCCTGTGGGTAATAAAATGTTAGGTTTATATTTTTTAATAAGCTTTATAAACTTATTCATATATTGAGGATCATCAAAAGAAGGTACTGTTTCTGATTCATCACTATAATATAACCCAGCAGCTAAATTATTTACATCACAGGAGATAGTTTTAATATTTCTTTTAGATAATTTTGAAGATTTTAAAACTCCTATTGCTGCAGGTCCTCCAGATTCTGTTGTTATAATTTTAATCATGAGTATTTTAATGAATAATGTTTATTAAAAATCTCCGTAAATGTACGAAAAAATACTGACTCATCAAAATGTTTTTTGTAATTTTCTTGGGCTTTTTGAGACTGTTCTTTATAAAAAGAAGGATTAGTTTTTAATTTTATAATTAATTCTTTTCCTTTTTTTAAATCTACTTCATCAATTGATAAATCTGGAAAACATAAATTTTGAGTTTCTAAAGCTTTTAAACCAATACAGGGAATTCCTAAATATGCACAACTTAAATTAAAAGACCCTGCAGCACCAGTACCTACTTGAACCGCATATTTAAATTTAGATAATTCATACATCCAACTTGACCAATCCATCCAAGGTAAATGATTAATACCTAATTCTTCTTCCCTTTGTTTTTTTCTACCTGATGATAAAGCATATATAGGGAGTTCTAATTCTCGTGCTATCATAAAAGAATCAATTCCTCTATAAATGCCTACTAAATTTCCCCCTAAAATAACTTGATCTTTTTTTTCAGAACTATTTTTAATATGTTCTGTAAACATTAAAGAGGGGAGTTTTTCACAAGGCTTATTTAGTAACCCATTATAATATTGTTTATCAATGTTATTGTGAACAAACATAAAATCAACTTCAGATAAATTATTTAAATACCATACTTGGTCCTCAATATCATCATCTTGCCATAAATGATAATTACTTTCTTGCATTACAGTAGTTAACTTACAAACTCTTTTCATATGGTTTACTACGTCTATATTTAAAAATGGTTTTTTATTTTTAGGCAATATTACTATTCCTATATCATAGCTATTATCTTTTAATTGTTCAACTAAAGGAATAGGATAATGATCAGCATTTAATTTTGATATCCAAGGTAAAGGTAATTTTGAATTAGGATTAGTTCTTGAAACTTTTCCTTGATATCCACCTTCAGTTAAGAATACTACTTCCATACATCATTCCAATTATAAGATTTATACTTAGGATTAAATATATTATAACAATTTTGTTCACTCATTTTATGAGCTTTAATATACCAATCATTACTTCTTCTTTTTTGATTCATAGTGCCATCTTTTCTTTCACCTTCTACATACATTCTTTTTTTAGGATGGTTTCTATTATGTACTAGTAAAATGTTTTTTATAATATATTGGGGAATATTTCCTAACACTTTATTTGTCATGTGCATAAATGCTGTGTCTTCATGTACAAAAAACACAGATTTTGGAATATTTACCCCAGCTTTTATAACTTCAGATGATATAATTAACCCACACCCATTAAATTTATGTTGAGGAAGAATTTTAACATCTAAATCTTCAGTTTTACTATTAATTTTATTCATTTCTTCTTTAGACATTGAATATCTTAAACTCCACCATTGATTAGGTTTGAAATCTTCAGGCTTATCATAAAAAGGTTTGTTTGTAAAATCTGGGTGTTCTAATTGTTTCCAAGAACTGTCCCACATTTTACAAGTTCCAAAAAAAGCTAAATATTTTGGATTATTATTTTGTAAAGATACTTGGTGGAGATTATCTAATATATTAAAAGTTTGTTTTGGTATTAGTGAATCTGATTCACCCCACATTAATACATCACATTGATCACAGTAATTATTATTAAATTCACGCCTATAATCAGCTATTGTGTATAAAGTATTTATTATTTCTACATTGTATGTTTTTACTGAGTGGATTATTTCTTTTAGTTTTTCTCTTAAACTAATCCAATCATTCCTATCTAGCGATGTGTGTTCTAATTGTTGATTCATAACAATTGTAAAATCAACTAAAACTTCACCATCATATTCATTTATAGCATCCTTTAAGGAATCTACATACTCCTCAATAATATCTACTTCATACCACTGTACTAAACAACCTATAGCAAATTTAGTCTTCATATAAATGTTTATAAGTTTTTTCCATAAAATACCTAGTATATTTTCCATCACTATTATTAGGAATGGCATTAAAATGGTAAATCCATCCATGATTAATATAAGATAAATTATTATCTAAAATTTCAAATCTATTCATATCCTGCATGTTCCACTCATAAGGTAATAAATTTAGCTCAACTTTTTCTTGTCTTACAAAAAAATTAATTATAGGTTGATCTGTTCCTACAAAATAAGTTTGTTGAATATTTTTAACTAACTCATGGTTAGTTAAATAAAAATCTAATATTTTTTTATAGAAATCCTTATGAGATTTGTTTAAAATTAATATCCCAGAATTAAAATATTCTAAGGGAGAATAATTAATATCAGGAAATAAATGTTTTTTATAATTTTCATAACTTCTACATACCCAATCCATACTACCAATGTTCCTAACAGCACAAAGTTTATTATTAGATATACTAAAAATATCTGGGGAGTTAGGGTGGATAATAGTATCTGCATCTGCAATTAAAACTTGATCATATTTTATTTGGTTTGATTCTAATAAATCAAATACAAACATTTTATGCCAATTAGGGTTCATTATATTTTTAGGATAAATTCTTTCTTCTAAAATGAATAATTCATGGTTATTTTTTTTACACCATTTATCCCAGCTTTTTACAGAGTATTCATAGGGTATAGACCTATAACTTTTTTCTCCTGCCTCTTTTATGTTTACTATAAAAACTATATTTTTACTCATAATTTTCTTTTATTAAATTCCAAGTTTGTTTCATTAAAGGAAACCTTTGGGTTCTATCAAACCCACTATACATCCAAATATTTCCATATTTTATAAAAAAAGGAGTATTATCTTCTTTAAGTTGCCAATTATGGGAAAACCAATCAAACCTAGTTAGATGGGTTAATAAAAAAGAAGGATCAATACTATCTACCTTTATATTTTTTATTTGTAATAAATTATTATAAACAGGTTGATCTGTTCCTCTTCCTATAGATTGTTGAAGTTCTAATATTTTTTGAGTATTAGAATAGTAAAAATCTTTTAAATCTTTTAGAAATTTCTTATGAGATTTAGTAAAAATTTGAAAACCACAGCTTATATACTTTTTAATATCAAAATTAAAATTATCAAATAAATCTTTATACCCATCAATACCTTCTTTAATCCATTTTAAATTTTCTAAAGATCTAAAAGCTACTAAATTATCTCCTACTAAATCAAAAAAGTTTGGACAATCCCATTTAACCAAAGTACTACCATCAATTAAAGCAATTTTATCATATTCAATTCCAGCTTTTTCTATTTGATCAAAAACATCAAACCAACGAGTCCAAGTTACTTTATGTTTCCCAGTGTCTAGTTCTGAGGGTGCTGTATATTCAAAAAATATTACATTATTTTTCTTACACCACCATTCCCAACATTTTTTTGAAAGATCTAAATATTCAAAGTTCCCATGTTTTTTTAAAAGTAAAGGATCAGTACTTTTTACTCCTAACCAAAATATAACATCTTGCTTCATATTATTACATTTTTAATTCACTTATTCCTATTTTATGTTTAATTATAATGTCTAATAACCTACTATTTATAATTTTAACCCCTAAATCATTTTTTCCTTCTACCATACAATCATGGTTTCTAATATTGTCAGGATGAAAATGAGCTACATATATAGGTTTTTCAGATTGGTTATATCTAGTATTAAACCCTGTCATACCTAGGTTATATCTATAATTTAAATTACTTACTCTATGAGAAAAATTTGGGTTTAATTTTACATAATTTCTTATTACTACTTCATCATCAGGAGTTTGAAAATTATTTAATTTCATATTACTTACAAGATATTCAAAAATATCCTGAGATGTTGGTTTTAAATAAATTACTCCACATTGGCATGAATGTCCATCCCCCCCAGGATAAATGCAAGTACCCCAATCACCGGTAAAATAAGGAAAATTAAAAGGTTCTAATTGAAAAGCATCTAAATCATGATACCAAATATTTTGATTTTCAAAAATTCCTTTTTTCATTAATTCTAATGTGGCATATTGTTTGTGAAAAAATTGAGAATAGTCACAAATTTCGTCCAAAATATAAGTTTTTACTCCTCTATATTCAAAATTAAAATTTGTAGCTATAATTATATCTTTAGAATCCCACCCGCATTCTAAAGAATTATCAATTTGGGCTTTTAATAAATTAAAAGTTTTTTCAATTTTAGAATAATTTGTATCTCCTTTTCTTAACTGAATCCCAGATTTATCATAATCCATAGAAACAAAAACCATAAAATTTTTATATTTAGGGGAATGATCCTTAGGTTCTTCTTGTATTAATGTATAAGTATATTCCATTTTACTATTGAGGTTTTGTACCAATGGCTAAAGTATCTAAATGTTGATATCCATCTGGTTCTGGGATTACATGTTCACATATTCCTCTAATATCTTCTAATCCTAAATAAGAATATAAAGAATTAAACCCTTCAGGCCAAATTCTCCAACAATCAATTGGGTCTTCATGGTATGGAGTTGTTATTCCTGGGCATACCATAATTAAAGTTCCTCCGGGTTTTATTACTCTAATACATTCCTTTAACCATACCCACGGCATTCTAACATGTTCAATTACATTTGTAGCAAATACAATATCAAATTTATTATCCTTACAATCTATATTATTTTCATCTATCATAGGGATATAATAAGGCATATCAGGAGTATCAAGTATTGTTGATCTTATACCCCAGTGATCATTTACAGTTTTTTCCATCTGTTCTTTAAATAAATCAGTATAAAAGAACTTATAATTATCTATTCCTATTTGTTCATCAATATTTCTTTTGGTATAAACTTGTCTTTCAGGACCTATTTCAAGAACTTCCATTCCAGGTTTAAATAAATCTAAAGCATATTTATTAAATAAAGCTTCTGAGTTTTTGTGCATTTTTTATGTTTTTTATGTTTAATAAAATATAATTCTTATATTATAAAGTATTATAATAATTATTTTGTTTTTCTTGTCTTTCTATAGTTTTTTGATGGATTAGACACCAAGGTTCTTCTAAAGGTAATTCACTAATAGTAGTAAAACCCTCTAACTGTTCATGAACTCTATTTTTCCAGTTTACATCTGGTGAATTTTTATATATTCTAAATTGAAAATCTGGGAAATTTACCCATCCTTTTTCGTTAACTCTCCATCCCCATTTTTGGATATGTTTTTGGGTTAAACCATCTACTGTGTTTATTCTAGGAACTAATAAAGCATCTATAGGATTATAACTTAATATTAGAGGTAAATTTTCTAAACAATATTCACTTACCATTTCATCAGCATCTATTTGAAAAATATAATCTCCATTACACATCTCAGTTAATTTATTTTTCATATTAGCAAAATGCCCATCAAATGGGTAAGTAAAATATTTTAAATCCAAAAAATGTTTTCCATAATGTTCTAAAAATTTATTTACTTCAGGAGTACCATTAGTAGAATCAAATAAAACTACTATTTCATCTTCTTTTCTTTTATTTTCTAATAAAAATCCTATTAGTCTTTGAATTTCCTTTAATTCATTACAGACTGGGATTGCATAACTTATTTTCATATTTTAACTAGGTAATACCCCAATATACGAAAGAGCTTCCATAAAATCACGTTCCTCAAATTGTTTCATTGTAGTCATGTCCATTCTATGCTTATAATATTGATCTTTCTTTCCTGGGATAGGATATTTTAATTTTTCTTCTTCTGTCACTTCCACAGCTTTAACTGCTGCCCATTTCCAATTTTCAGTTGTAGATCCATTTGCAAATATCATTCCTTGGGTGGGTAAATTTACTGTTGAAGGAAACCATACTTGACCCGTTTCATCTTCATATTTAAGATCCTTATAAAGTTCAGGTAACATAGATAACTGATCTTCCATTATTTCCTCTCCCTCTCTCATTAAAGAATTAGATTGAAAACCACAACCATAACAAAAATAATTATTTATATCCTGGTTTACCTCAGTAACATAACATGCATCTGACCCACATCTAGGGCATATGTCTAGTTTATCCGAGTTCATATTTCTACTTTTTTAAGTTTAGGTAATTTTAATTTTGGAAGGTTTGGTTTACTTTCTTCTCCTACTTTTTTAAGTTTAGGTAATTTTAATGAAACTTTTTTTGGCTTATTTTTATCAAGAATCCACTGCCCATAAGTAATTTTATTTTCTTCAAAAATCCTATTAAGTTTTTCTTTCATTTTAGTATATGTAAAATTTTCTTTAGCAAAATTACCCTGTTGTTTAGCTTTATGGGTCCAGTTTTTATAATTTTTATGCATATCTTTTAAAGCTTTTCCTAAAGCCATAGCATCAACATCAAACCATTTAGCTCCCTCTACAAACCAGTCATTTTTAACACTTGGATGAATATTACCTAAAGTACCTGGTAATAATACACTCATATCAGGTTTAAGAAAATCTACATGACCTGACCAACCTGTAGCTATAATGGGTTTTTTAGTTTGGGTAAATTCTAATAATGGTCTACCAAATCCTTCTCCCTTAGTAATATTAACCATACATTTTACTTTTGGGTGGTTATATAACTCATTTATTTCCTGATCTAAAAGATCACCATGCACTACATAAATTTTAGGTAATTTACCTTTTACTGTTTTTTTAACATCATTAACTTTCTTCAGTATAGTATCTCTATCCATGTAAGAAATAACCCCTCCTGAAGTTTTAAGAATTAAAGCTGGTTGTTTTGTTTTATTTTTAAATGTTTCTAAAAATGATTTTACTAGTAAACCTACATTTTTTCTGTCATGTCCAAATGCTCCTTGCATCCAATGTCCTACAAATAAAAAACAAAATGATTCTTTTATTTCAGGTAAATCTAAATATTCATTTGTTTTTTTATAAATATTTTCATTAAAACCTTCAAATAATACTTCAGTTTTAGTATTTAATGCTATTTTTTCTATAACTTGATTAGTATTTTTATCTCGTTTTTCAAATTGACTATTTTTTAGTACTTGAATAGAATGATTAGAAGAACCTAATACCATATTCATCCTATTAGCTCCTTCAATCCATTCAGGTTTGCATAGAGTAGTTTCGATACCAGCAGTCATTCCTATATTATAATGGCCTTGTGGCATAAATTCATTTGGAATTGTTATTTGCATCCAAATATCTGGTTTAGGGTATTGTTTATTAGGTTCTGGTCTAAAAAATAACTTATTTAAAAATTCCCACTCAGAATGGTCTTCAATAAAACCCCAGGGTGTAGCGCCCCATCTTTGAGGTAATATTTTTACCTCATATTTATCCATTTCTATAATAGATTTTACTACATCTCTTGATCTTGCCCCATAACCCGAATAGGTATCTATTGGGCAACTTATCATAAATATTGGTTTGCTCATTTTAATATATTAAATTATGTGTTTGTATTTTTTTAATGTCTTCATCTGTATCTATTACTTCAAATGCTTCTCTAGATTCCCAATTGTTAAATAATTCATTAGTTGCTTCAATAAATCTTTTACCTTGAATCTCAGATGTAAAACCTGCTTCTTTACTTAAGCACCATTCTCTAGCTTTAGCACCTAATTTTTTTCTTTTTTCTTTTCCTAAATCGTAAACTTCTCTTATCCTATCTGCTGCATCTTCAGGTTTACACCTATCATCCCAAATATAAGGTGTGACCGGTGAACCCTGAATTGATCTGGAAGCAGGGTAAACTGGAAATGCCCATTCACCATGTTTTTTATATTTTCCTGTGTTATTTGAAGGTATTTTAAAAGATGGTGTAAACCATTTTCCATTCTCATCTTCAAACCTCATTTGATCTTGCATCCCTCCTGTAACATTAGCTATAATAGGATTTCCTGCTAACATTGCTTCTGTTAGTGTTAACCCCCAACCTTCATTAGATGTTAAAAGAATTTGACAATCTGAGATATTATATAATAAATTTAATTGGTCAGTTGACCATTTTTTAGGATCAAAAACTACTGCATTAGGGTACTTATCTTCAAATAATAATTCATTTACTACAGGTAAGTCAGTACCAGCTTCATGTACTAACTCAGTATGCATTAATAATCTACACTTATCAGCTTTTTCTTTAGGTAAACTATCTAAAAACATTTTAAAAGCCCACATAGTATCTGGGATTTGTTTTCTTCTAATATTTCTAGAATTAAAAAATAAAACAAAATCAACTTCGTCTTTACCAAAAATTTCTAATTTCATTTTTTCTGCAGCATCTAACTCTTCAGTAGTTTCTAAAGGACGATAAATGTTATGATTTAAACCATGAGGTAAATATTTAATAATTTTATCTTTAGCTTTATCACCTAAAACAATATTATTAATATTTACAGTTTGTTTAGAAATACCCATTAATAAATCACATGATTCATAAAATGCCTTATTATATAAAGGAGCTGGATAATCATCCCAAATATTAAGATACATAATTGGCATATTTTTTCTTATTTCTCCCTCAGCATTAAATAACCACATAAAATATCTTGGGTCAGTAATAATAAAAAGAGCATCTGGTTTTTCTAAATCTATTAACTGTCTAACTAGTTCTATATTTCCATACCCATCTACAGGATATAATTTTACATTAGAGTCAGTTAAACCCGTTTCTTTATTTATATTTTGGGATAAATCAATAGCTTTACCTTTATCAGGGTGTTGAATTGCTCCTGCTATTTGAACCCAATTAAAATGGTGGGAAGAATGCATTACTATTTCTTTAGCTACTGTGGCTATTCCCGAATGTACCCTAATATCATCACATATTAAGAGTATTTTCTTCCTTTTATTTTGAGGAAGATAATCAAAATCTTTATTCATTTGTTTTAGTTTTTATAACTCGAGGTTATTATGATTATTAATTGTTTTTCTAAAATCATCATTTGTAAGATACAAATGAATAGCACGGTCGGCAAGTTTCTGGAAAGAAAATTTACGTTTTACGCATTCTATTTTAAAATCTTGAAATAAATCACTTTGTATTTTAACACTGGTTAGTGTTTTTTCTTTTTTATTACTCATAATCTTTTATTTTATTAAAACTTTATATATAAATATATTAATTTTTATAAAGATGCACCTAAACCGCATAGTTTTTTGTCTTCTTTAAAAGCACAAAAAGTGCAGTTCCATTTACTTGGGTTAGGTAACATTTCTTTTGTTGAGTGTTCATTTTTTATAAAACATTCACTCATAAATTCTTCTATTGCTTTAGTTGCTCTACTTATTTTTATTTTACCCGAAGGTGGAGAATACATTTGAAATCTTTTTTGTGGAAAATCTCCTTCTTCGTATACTTTCCTTCTTGTAATGAAGAACTCAATATCAATATTTTCTACTGGGACTCCAAATTGTTCTGCAAAATATTTTTTATATAATATAAGTTGAAATTGTTTATCTTCATCTTTTTTAACATAATCTAATTTCCAACCATTAGTAGATGTTTTAATATCTATTATTTTAAACTTGTTTAATTTTTCATTGTACATTACAATATCTAAATAACCCATAAATAAAACATTAGGATTATACTTTACAGGAGGCATCAATATAGGTGTTTCTATACCTACTAAATGCCAACCTCGTTTTGAAAAATATTTACCTCTATGTTTTTTTAGGTAATTTAATATTTCAACACCATCCTGATAAAATTCACTTAATTCACCTGCACTAGAAAAATGCTGTTTTTTATTTTTCTTATATTCATCTTGGTAATGTGCTCTAAGTTGGTCTTTAAGTATTTCTAATATGTCTTCTCTATCAGCTGCTGCCCCACTTTTTTCATACATTACTTTAATATAATGTTGAAATGCTTCATGTAATGCTTTTCCAAATACAGTATGAATACTAGGTGTATAAATTTTATGACCATCTCTATATTGTAAAGCCCATTGTTTAGGACATTTTTTCCACATTGTATATTGTGAGTATGAGATATTCTTTTGATAAGAGTAGTCTAATTCTCTTTTTGGGAATAATTGTATCTCTTTTACTATAGCAGGTGTTTTAGCCATTTATTTTTTCCACTTATCACGTCCTACTAACATACCAATTATACCATAATTAGCTATGTCTATAAACGTGTCTTCCATTCCTTCACCTTTAACAAAATTTCTACCATTAGTAAGTAAATTTCTTAATCTTGAAATTTTATCTGTTAACCTAATAGCTAAACCTGTTAATGAAAATTTTTTATCGTTTTCATTAGTTAAATCTCCTCCTAATGAAATGTTTTGTAAACCATAATCCATATGTTTAGCAGCAAACATTCTATACATTTCATCTTGAATTTCTTTAAATTCCTGAGATAATTCAGGGTATTCTTCTTCAAAAATAGTAATTGTTTGATTTATTTCATCTTCAATGTACCCCTTTATTTTTCTTGATTCTATTAAATCTTCTACTGTATTCATATTTACTTTAATTGTTTTCCTAAGTTTATATTTAATTTATTTTTTGTTTCCCATTTTTTAACTAAAATGGAACCATCTATTGTTTTAAAAATAAAAGATTTATCATCATAAATTTTAACAATTTGTCCTACTTTACTATTAGGAAATAAATCTTCATAACTAAAAGGATAAGCCTCCCATATAGTTATATTATTATTATTATAATCTACAAAGGCCCCTGGAAAAGGATAAGAACAACCTCTAATTAAATTATAAATGTTTTCTGTTGTATTAGTAAAATTTATTTTTCCATCCTTTAAAGATCTTTTAGGAAAAAAAGATTCAAAAATTGATTTGTTTTGTTCTGAAAGTTTTATATTGTTATTATTATAATCTCTAATTAGATCTTTAATACTATTTATTTGATCTAATAAAATTTTTTCTTTAAGGGATTTTATATTATCCCAAGGTAAAATATTTATTTTTTTATTTTTATATATTTCTCCATTATCCGCTTTACTATCATATTTAAAAAAATGATTAAAAACATGGTTAAATCCTAATATTAAAGACCAATTAGCAGGGGATCTTCCTTTCCCATAGGGTAAACCTATAGGGCTAGCATGAAAACCAAATATTCCAATTTTAAAACAATCTAATATTTCTTGGGGAATTAATCTTTGCCATCCTACTACAATACCCAAATCAAACTTATGTTTTTGGAAAAAATCTAAACATTTAGAAGAAGAAAGTTTATAACTATCAGAATAAAAAATATTATTAAAATAAAATTTCTTTTTATTTTCCCCCGAAATTTTATAATGAGATTTTTCTTCTTGAGATAATGTTACTATTAAATCAATATCTGATTTAAACTTATCTATAATTAGATTAGTTTCTTCCTTTACACCAAATAAAACTATTTTATACTTCAAAATTTGAGATTTCTTTATTAATAGACTTTCTTAATTCCCAGTCCTTTTCTTCTAAAAGTTGTTTATAATTATTACGGTTATTATAACCTTCTTTAGTCCAACTAAAAGGGTGAATTAATATTTGAATTTTTTTCCAATTTTTTAAATTCTTTTCTAAAGGATTTCCCCATTTCCATTTATGGTTAGAATCAGCCATATATAAAACATCTAACAAATTTAAATCTTTAGTAAAAGTAAAATATTCATCTTGGTAAGCATTAATTAAATTTGAAAATTTTAGATTAAGTTTTAAATATTCTTTTTTAGGCCTGTGAAATGAAAAAACTTCTATAGGTAAATCTAAAAGATCTCCCATTACCTTACAATCCTGAGTGATATAATTTTTTATATTATTTATATTTTTTAAACCCCCCATGTGGGCATGATATCCTATATCATGTCCCATATTACGAATTTTTTTAATTAAATCTACATTTTTTTGAGAAAAAATATTATAACAATTGTTCCTAATTTGAAAGAAATAAGTAGATTTTACACCTAATGATTTTTCTAATAAAGCTAAATTATAAGCTCTTTCTATTGAAAATTCTACATCATGTCTCAAAATACAAAAATTATCCTGAGTTTTAGCCTGATGGAAATTTAATATTGGAAAATCCAGTAAAAGTTTACTTATAATATTTGTATATTCCTTATAACTAAAAGGATTCATATTAAAAAGGGAGGGATCCATGTTCACCCCAATATTTATCTAATGTTTCTAATCTATCATCTGCATCAGTTAATAATGTTAGTGCTTCTGTAGCATCTTTCATAAAATCATTTACTGTGTGATCACCGATTCCTACTGCTTGGTTTTCTAATAAATCTAATGCCATCATGGCTTTTGCTTTATCTGCATTTGCCTGTGCAGTTAATGCTTCTATAACTTTACTTTTTTTCATGTTTTCATTATATTTTGATATGCTTGTTCGTATTGTTGTTCTAAAGTGAGTTTTGGATTTTCAGTTTTTATTTTTTTTATTTCATTAAACATTTGTTGCCTTTTACCATGTTCTTCAGCACTCCAAAGTAGTTCTTCTAATTTACTCATTTTAGTAATTTTTTAATTTCTTTTTCATCCTTACCCATTTCACTTAATATAATAGGTATTTCTTCTTTAGTCATTACTGCAATATACGAAAGAGCATCTGCTGCTCCAACTTCATAGTATTTTGCTATGTCTTCTACTAAATCTTTGTTTAT
>CAACVC010000097.1_pt1 | contig 19561 bp, 3 predicted proteins | sample 2381761 | NCBI WGS metagenome assembly CAACVC01 (sample SAMEA5211966, study PRJEB30684) | marine metagenome | biome: Marine; feature: Epipelagic; material: Water | collected 2015-10-15 | depth 45 m
CAGGTACCTCAGGTGAAGACGGCTCCTCAGGTTCTAGTGGCTCCTCAGGTACCTCAGGCTCTTCGGGCTCAAGTGGTACTTCAGGTTCCTCAGGTACTTCAGGCGAAGACGGCTCCTCAGGTTCTAGTGGCTCCTCAGGTACCTCAGGTGAAGACGGCTCCTCAGGCTCTAGTGGCTCCTCAGGTACTTCAGGTACTTCCTCCGCTATCACTATAGTAAGTGGGTCTACAACTATTTCTTCTGTAGAAAGATTAGAAATTTCGGGTAGTGGTACTACTTTAACTGAAGTAGGCTCAGGTACTGCTAGTTTAAATATTGTAGGAGGAACTGGTGGGGATATTGATGTATTACTAACGGGTTCTACTGTTAAATCTACGGCTGAATTTATTAATTTTTCAACTCAATCTGGAGGAGGGGGAATTAACACAAATTATAAGTCTTCATTTAAAGTAGTACAAAGTGGGAATGGAGTTATAGTAGATACTTTATTTGATGGAAATAGAGCTATTACTAACCAATCATTGGGTAATATGCTTAATATTAATCCTTTCCAAACAAGATCAGAAGAAGACCTTAATGATTCTACTAGTTCTATTGTAGACTTTTTAGAACAAGTATTTTATCCTAATACTCCCCCAAATCTAAATCCCTCTGACCAACCAAGATTATATACAATCGATGAATCAGCTTCATTAGATATCCAATGTTTACGTTTTAATGACCGTAATGCTCTTACTTCTTTTATAGAAATAATAGATCCCGATGACGGTTCGGTATCAGCCTCATTTGAAACAGCTTCTAGTTACACAGCAGGCCAATTTGATATTGAAAAAATATCAGACACAAAAGCAAAATTAATTAATATAACACCTCCTGATCCCACCTTTAACACAGACGGTACTTTCTCTCCTACTTCTCATCCTATTACTATAAAAGTAACAGATAACAAAGGAGGAGTAAGTGAATTTAAATTTGGTGTTAATATAATAGCAAATTCACCCCCAGAATTTATAACAGAAATAGGAAGTGTAAGTACTATTAATTCTTTTACAGCCTCTGTAAGTGAAAGTTTTACTTCTGAAAGTAGTGAAGCTTTAGACATTTCTATATTTGCACGTGATACTGGATCTATTTCTATAGATAACTTATTTATAGAAACTGGAAGTGGGTTCCAAGCTTATTCGGCATCAGTGCCTGTTGATGGGGGTAATGATGCTATTAAAATTGTTATTAATTCCCAAGTAGATGAAAATGTTAAAATAGATTTTAAACAACTTATCCCCACTTGGTCGGTAGAATTATCAGCTTCAGAATATAGGGCAAATATTACAGCTTCAGATGAACATTTTTCTAGTGTTAATTTACCTGTAACCGTATCAGTAATTAATAATGTAGGACCTACTTTACAAGAAGTCCAAATCCCCGATACAGTTTTTAATGAAAACCCTAATGCTAATGGGTTTGCTGGGACAATTGATATATCTAATAATGCTAGCGACCCTGAGGGGGATACTGTAATATTTAAAGAAGAGTTAGCTTTAATAGCAGCTAAATCAGGATCTACATCTGTCCCTATAGCAGATGTAAATGATGCTTTTACTATAGATATTGGAGGTAATGTAACTAAAAAAGTAGGAGTAGACATATCACGAGTTTCCACAGCTTCCATATATGAGTATAAAGCAATAATAAGAGACTTATTTAACCCTTTCCTAACCAGCTCTAACATTATAGCCATCTTAGTTAGTCAGGATGTTACCCCTACCACTATAACAAATAACAGTGGAAGTGACTTTGATAAGTTTTTTATAGTAGAATCGGCTCTAAATGACACATTTATTTCCAATCATCCTAGTGGTATAACCCCTACTAATAATGATCCTACAAAAACTAGGTTTGATTCTACAGTAGCTACAACTCCTGATACTGTAGGATTTGATGTATCTTCTTCTAATATATTCAAAGTAGAAAGAAAAAGTGGACAGACAAATCAAGTATATCTAAAACTTAACACTAATGTTAGTGGAAGTTATTTATTAGGAGATACTATAGATGGAGAAATTACAGCGTCTACAGTTTTTGATAGTGAATCAGGGCAATATTTAAATAATAGAACACAAACCTTTACAGTTAATGTAACCGAAGATCCTTCTCCTACAGTTACTTTTGGAGAAGAAAATAGTGGTCTTAATTTAAATACAAACCAAGCCCGTAGTGAGGGTGCACGCTTACTTAACCTACAATTAACAACAGGATCCACAAATAGTGTTCCCGATACAGCAGTAGATTTAACCACTTTAGAATATATAGACTCTACTGGAAATTTTGTAACAGAATCATTTACCGCTATATCTAACGGATCTAAAACGTTTATAAGTGCAAGCTCTAATATAGCCGCTGGAACCTATGTACTCTCAGCTTCTGTATTTAATACAAACTTAATTAGATCAGGTTCGGGGAACATTGAGTTTGAAGTTGTTCAATCACCCCCACCACATCCTACCTCATCACAAGATATATTTGTGATTGAAGCTGCTCGAAGTGGAGAAGCTTATGTTACTTTATCAGGAGTATTCGATTTAGTAAGTGGGGGAGCGGCCCAAGTATTTTCTACATTTAGTAGAGTAGATGGTACTCCCGCCCCTATTACTTACACAACAGGAGGTGAACACGCAAACTTTGTATCCGTTAGTATAAGTGATTCTACTGCTTCATTATTTGTTGGGTCCTCTGATGTAAGTGAATCATTCTTCCCTGGGGATGAAATTAAATTTGCAATTACTGGCACTGATGCTTTTAATAATGTAGGTTCTGCTTCATTTACAGCAAGTGTAGAAGCTGTTACCCCTCCTAGTCCAAGACAAGATTTTGACCTCAGTTTCAGTAATAGAAGAAATACTAATGAAGCTAGACCTCCTCAAGGATTAGGGGTATTCCTCTTAGAATTTGCTAATACAGGATCGTATGATATTATAGTAAATAATTCTAATCGATTTATAACATCCCAATCAGGTACCCCTGCTTACTTTAAACCTTCTGATCTTTACAAGACGTCTATATTCTCATTTAACCTCCAAGCAAACCAAAACATCCCATCAGGTTTTCATTCAATTACTGCAAGTATAATTAATGAAAGAGGGTACTCAGGAAGCGTAAGCCAATCTATTGAAATACTCCAATCACCCCCAGGTATTCCTGTTTCATCAAGCGATTTATTTGTAATTGAAGCAGGCCAACAAAATGAAGCAATTTCTATTAACAATACCTTAACTGGGTTAGTTGATGGGATATCTGCTTCTATTCATGCCTCATTTAGTAGAGAAGATGGTAATCCTACTTCTTCATTTACATTCACTAGTGGTGGATTACATGCTTCATATATTTCATTATCTTTTGATTTAGGAGATTTAGCATCTTCCTCACTACAATTACGTCAAGATTTAAGTGCAAGTGGAGTAGACGTACCTGGTAATTTCCTCGAATTCAGTATAACAGGTACTGATGCTTATAATAATGTAGCATCTTCCTCATTTAGTGCAAGTATAGAAGCTGTTACTCCACCAAGTGTATCAATTGAACTAATTAACAGTAATCTTAACCCTAACTTATTTAGTGAAAGTAAAGTAGCTAAAGTTAAAGTTAAAAATGAACAAACTGTAGAAGGTTATGGTTCATATGATATAGATACTAGTGTTACTAGTAATATTACATTAACTGGTACTTTTGCTAATAGGGTAGAAACAGGCTCATGGAGAACCTCAGGAGATTTCTATATTATGGATATAACCGGATCAGATAATTCTGGTCTAGTTGCAGGTAGCCCCTATCCTTTCACTGCTAGTGTAGCTAATAATAGAGGATACACAGGATCTATTAGTGCTAGTGTTACTATTGATCAAAGTGAAGGGGCCTTCCTTCTATCTTCTAGCAATATGTTTATATATGAAGGGGGTAGAAGTGATGATATCATAATGAGTGCCTCTAATGGTAGTTTCCTTACAGCAGGGCCTGTAAAAATATTCCCTTCATTTAGTGTAGTAGAAACAGATCAATTCCCTGTAACATTAACTTTAGGAGGACCTGATAACCAATTTGTATCTTTATCTAAACTAACACTCTCCTCAGGAGAAAGTGCTTCTGTATTTGTAGGATCTAGTAATGTTAGCGGAACCTTAACTCCTTCATCTCCTAATATTAATTTTGGAGTAACTGCTTCTGATGGGTTTGGAAACCAAAGTAGTCAAAGTTTTGAAATTGATATAGTAGCCGTCACAAATCAATCTCCTGTTCTTACAGGACAAAATACAAATACTAATGAATTTGCAGAAGGTGGTGAATTAATTTTAATTAAAGTTACTACCCCTACTTCAAGCACATACCCCTTAGATTTAGTTAATACTAGTAATTTAACTATTGAACAAGCTAGTATAGGGGATAAATTAGCTTTAGATAAAGCCACTTACACAATAGTAGGTAGCGATAGAGAGGTATCAGTAACGGGTTCTGCTGCTATAAACCAAGATGATGCTGGTGTATATCCTGTAACTGTAACCCTCACTGATAGCAGACACTTCTCAGGTTCATTAGGTATCTCTATAACTATAGATCAATCTCCATCACCTCAAATAAATTCTTCAAGTGATTTCTTTGTAAATGTAGGAGCTAGAAGTGGAGAAATAATTGCGGATAGTTTAGTGGTAGCTCAAAACATGAATCAAGCATCTGTGGGTCAAGCTACAATATTCCCATCATTTACAGATCCAGATGGTACTCCACTTAGCACATTTACTTATACTAGTGGAGGTAGAGATGCTAGTTATGTAGAATTAAGTGTAGATGGTAACAAAACAGCTTCACTTACACTAAGAGACCATGTTAGTGGAAACTTTAATCCTGGGGATGAATTACAATTCTTCATCTCAGGTGTAGATTTTTATGGTAACACAGGTTCTCAAGACTTTACTGCAAGTATAGTAGGAGCTTTAGCACCTACCGCTACAATTACACAAATCTTAACACCTAACACTAACAGTAACGAAGCTAGACTCTCTGAGGATATATATACCCTTACCTTTAACACAGGTAGTTTTGATGTACCTACTAGTAATGATAGTTTTTATTTAGTAAGTGGAAGTGCTACTACCTATATTGATACTACTTCTTTAACATTTACTGAGGATAGTACTAATGTATTTAATAATACTCGCCAAATAACGTCAAACATATCTACGGGAGACTATGATTTATTTTTTGCTGTAGAAGATGAAAGAAATATAACAAGCTCAAACACAGCATCTAATTCTATAACAATTGATCAATCCCCATCACCACAACCTGTATCTTCAAGTAATTTATTTATAGTAGAATCTGCTAGAACAGGAGAGGATATTGTATCTCAATCTGGAGAATTAACAGGTAGAGGATTAATACACGTTAGTGGATTAGATGAAGATCAAGGAGGACCATTTACTATAACCTACACTAGTGGTGGTTTAGATGCTGATAAAATTATATTAAATGCTGAAAGTGACAACACACAATCACTCACTCTTAGAGAAGACATCAGTGGAAGTGGCATAGTAACAGGAAATACATTAACTTTTAATATTACTGCTAGTGATAACTATCAAAACACGGGATCAGCTTCATTTACAGTTACAGTATTTGCTCAAACACCCCCATCATTCTCAATAGATGCATCAGGAAGTGATTTCTTTAATACTAACCTTGCTAGGCCCTATAATGCTAGTATAGGAGTTGATAGTATATTATATACTTCCTCTATTACTAAAAAAGATAGACCTATTGATAGTGGCACTTTAGCATTAACTGTTAGCCCGGGTCAATTAGACTTTTACACCTCAAGTGATGGAACTAATGTTGAATTCTTTATAAGTGCTAGCAGTAATTTAAGTGGTACAATTAGTGCCTCTGGTGAAAATCTTACCCCACCTACTTACTCTTGGACTGCTAGTGTAGCAGACGATAGAGGATTTACCTCCTCTATTAGTGCCTCGTTTGAAGTAACTCAAGCATTAGCACCTGTATTACATTTAATTAGAGGAAATGTCTCAACTATTAATAATACTTTTAATATTAGTGAAATTGCAAAGAATAGTAGCAACAATTTTGTTAAATATTATAATACCGATAGTGAGGGAATACCAACGACTGCTGGTGCCCTCTCTAGAAAAAGAATAAGTGGTTCTGAACCTGATGTTGTATTTGGACAGCAAAAAGTTTTTGATTTCTTTATTAACCCCAACAGCCCAGGAGGACCTTATGTACAATATGGTACATTAGGTAGTGGTGAAAGTATATCTCAATACCTAGAAGTAAATACTTCTATATCCGGAAACTTAGAACCCGGAGGAACATATACAGTTGAATTTTCAGGATCCGATAAGTATGGGAATACTGGAAGCTTATCTAAGAGTTTTACAGTAAAAGCAAAATCTGCTCCCACATTAACATTTAATGATGTATCTACAAATCAATCTTCTTCAACAGCATTAACAGATGCTATAGTAGTTGAAGCCACAGCCTCAGACCCTAAAGGTAATGTTGCCGGTTTATTCTTTGATGATTTAATATTTATACCTGGAGGAGATTCAGCAAGCCTAGGAATCTCAGCAAGTGCGGGATCCTTAGGAGAAAGAGTATATTTTATAACAGCATCTGAAACATTGGCAGGAAATATTAATTTTACAGCAAGTACTAATTACACAGGATTTGAAACCGGTCCTGTAGGAGGAGGTACTAATAACCTAGCTGTAACTGAATCACATAGTTTTGATGTATTTGAAGTACCTGATATTTATGTATATTCTTCTACTAGAGGAGCATTAGGAGGAAGTTATAATGCCATTTTGGGTAGTACTACAACAGCTGGGTCTCCCTTACATGCTTGGGCAAGTGGATCACTGGGAAAAGAAAGCATTTCCCTCACAGGAGGAACTATGAACTTAATATTTTCAGGAAGCACCTCAGATTTAGATAATTTCTTTACAGCTTACCCTAATACTATTGGACCTGTAAACTCTCAAGAACCCGGTACTTCTACTAACTATGTGTATATAGTTTACCCCTCATCATCTATTCTTGCTAATAGAGCCACTTCAACAGTAGATGCTTTTGATTCAGGAGACACTACCCCAGGTAGAAAAGTATTTTATTATGATGGGGGAGGAACAGATAATGGAGCCATTGGTAGTCAAATAGATAATTTTGATATTAACACAGGGTACACCGGTTCCCAAGGTGGTATAAAAACCACATTTACAGACTGGACAGTTTTAGGAGGTACTTCTAAGTTTAGCCAAACTTCTTTAAGAATATACTTACTATCAGTTGATTACACTGACACCTTACCACCCCCAACAAGTTAAGATATGCCTAATTTTGGAACAATAGTACAACAGACTAGCGATCTTAGCGCATCCAAAGGTCAAATTATGAACATTGACAATATTGCGGGTGCTTTTAAAACTTATAATAGTCTAGCAGATTTACAAAGTGAAATAGTAGATTTTCCTAATAATTTTGGTTATAATAGAGTATCTTATACTAGTAATCCTGGGGATGGATACCAATTGGTTTATTTATCATCATCCAATGAGATTTATTATGTATCAAAATCTTTTGATGCTATTAATACTTTTACTAATATATTTTCTTCTGGTTCTCTTTTTAAATTTGACAATTACATCCAAATAAAATCTGGCAGTGAAACCATATCAGGATCCATACTAGAAATCTCCGGTTCAGGTGTATCAGGATTTACTCAAGTAAACGATAATACTGTAGGTATCACATTTAGTGGGGGTTCGGGTGATCCCGTAAATACTGGTTCCCTTTTAACTACTGCCTCGGTATCTTCAAATACTATAACTTTTACTGAAGGTGATGGAAGTACCTTTGACATAACTGTAGATACCGGATCTGGAGGTGGAGGTATATTTACCCAAACAGGTTCATTTTTTGCCACTACAAATGATCTCCAAATCACAGGATCTTTAGTTGTAAGTAGTTCTGATGGACAATTCACCGAAGTTACAGATAATATAACTCGTCTTACTACCGAAGCATTCCCAAGTGAGTCTATATTTGAATTTAGAACAACAGGATCTGGCTTCTTTTCCACAGGGTCTTATACTCCTAGTGGATTTGGAACAACCAATAGCCAATCTTTTAAAATTGATAAAGTATACTCCTCTACAGAACCTATCACATTTATAGTAGGATCAGGAACTACTACTACTAGTTCTATATATTTAGGGCCCATCCCAGATGCCCCCGAATATGTTGCTGCATTATCAACTGCCATAAATGCCTCAGCTTCTCATTTAATAACTGCTAGTGCAACTTCCAGTACTTTAAGCCTTACAGCATCCTTTGACGGGGTAGCAGGAAACTTTATAAGATTCCAATCAGCTTCAAGCACTTCTTCTTATACCTCAAGTCAAGAATTTTACCTTGAAGGAGGTACAAGTGTAGGTCCTGAAGCGGATAGGGATAAAATAGGTCAAATTTTAGCTTTAGACATTAGTGGAGCTTTAGACAATTTAGATAATAAACAAGTTGTTCGCAGGATAGATATTCAATCTTTAGGAAAATCCTTACTTGTAGACGAAATACAGACAGAATTATTTAATTCTTTAGATACCTTAAATGACCCTACTAATAGGGTATACAGTTATGCAGATTTTGGTAAACTCACAGGACCAACAACTGAATTCGTAGGATCTGCTGATCTTTTGGTATTTTTAGGCTTATTTGGTCAAACTATTGAGGACATAGCAAACCCCGTTGATGGTGCCGAAGCCTTTATCCTTCCTGGAGGAAGTTCCTTTATAGGAGGAAGAACAACAGGTTCAGCAGCCCCCACAGCATCTAAAGCAACAGGTTCTTTAAATGATGCTTTAGTAGGTTCTGGTATTCTCACTCAAAACGGTCCGGATATAGTAACAGGTAAATTTGTAATTGACCAACTCCAAAACCAAGGCACATCATCATCAGACGACCCAGCTAGATTAGAAATTAGAGGCTCTACCTTAGTACCTGCGTTAGGTTCTCCTACAATATATTTTACTGATTTAGGAACAGGGCATGGGGCAACATATGATACAGGTACTTTAGTATTTGAAAACTCCTCAGGTTTTACTCTTAACAAACCCTTTACCTCAATCACTTCAAGTGGTAAAATTTCATCCTCAGGAGGATATATAGGAACTGTTAACGTAGAGACTGGAGGATCGCAAAATACAGATTATGAATTAGTATTTGGAGAAATGGAAGTAGGAGCAACCCAAATCCAATTATTGGCAGATAATTTTGGTACTCCCGCCTCCCGTTTAACTTTTAATCCCTCTACTAGAACTTTATTTTCTCCTAATATTTCTTCTCCTAATATTAATGTTACTTCCCTCACTGCTAGTAACTTTATTGTAAATGATAGCATTCAATACAATAATGTTGTTTTAGAATCCACCGAGAGTATAGTCTCAGGAAGCCAGGTAACCATAGGAGAATTCCCAGTAGATAATTATAAAGCATTATTTATTGATTATTTATTAGTTAGTGGTTCAAATAGGAGAGCGGGTACTATCACTACAGCATTTGATAACGACAGAAATGTAGAATTCACAGATGTTAGTACTTTAGACATAGGGAATACTAGCGATGCAGTATTTGACTTTGATGGAGGGGATGCTGGGGGGAATCTTAGCCTTAGATTAAGTACCAATACTTTTTATACCGCTTCTATAGCCTCACGTGGTATATTGGATGGCACCAGTTTTGCTTTAGGAGGGGGAGTATACAGCAATTCTCCATTCCCATTTACAGGATCCGCAATAATATCAGGATCATTAACCGTAACTGGAAGCATCCTCCCAGGTGGAGATGCTATATATGATTTAGGAAGTGCTGATAATTTTTGGAGAACTGCTTCTATTGAACATATAGTTACTTTAGGAGATACTATCGAATTTAGAGCACCCCACAATCGTAGTGTTTTAAGAGGTAGCTTAAAATTAGATGCTAATGGAGGATTAAGAATAAGGGGCCACAACAATAGTTTATCTCCTGTTTCTGCCTCCAAAGGATTTTTCTCAGATACAGTACATGTAGTAGGAAATTTATCACTACCTGGAATAGCTAATGTTTCTGCCTCCTTAGCAGCTGCTGGGGAAGCAGGTACCTCGGGCAGCTCAGGATCCTCAGGTACTTCAGGTGCAGATGGTTCTTCAGGTTCTAGTGGCTCTTCAGGTACCTCAGGCTCCTCAGGTTCTAGTGGCTCCTCAGGTACTTCAGGTGCAGACGGCTCTTCAGGTTCTAGTGGTTCTTCAGGTACATCAGGCAGTTCAGGTACTTCAGGTGCAGACGGCTCCTCAGGTTCTTCAGGCAGTTCAGGTACTTCAGGTGCAGACGGCTCTTCAGGTTCCAGTGGTTCTTCAGGTACATCAGGTACTTCATTCGAATCTCCTTTTACCGGAAGTGCTACAATTAGCGGTAGTTTAAACATTGAAGGTGCCACTACAATTACAGGCTCAAACTCATTAGCAGGCAATTATGCCCTTAAAGTCACTAACACCTCAGGAAATGATTTATTAAATATAGAAAATGATGGTAATGTAGGTTTAGGCTTACCAAACCCCAGCAAAAAACTTCAGGTAAGAGGAAATACTAATGACAATACAGACTATCCTTTCCAAGTAGAAAATAGTAGTGGTACTCCCCTATTTAGAGTTAGAAGTGATGGTTATGTTATGTTTGGTAACATAGGGGAAGGTTTAGCTTTTGATTTTACAGGAGGTAATAGATATCTAAAATTCTATAATACTTCTATCTCTGCTACAGGGACTACTGGTATATCAACCACAGGAGGTCCAATAGGATTTTCCCCAGGCAGTGGTACTAATAACAAAATTACTTTTATAGATAGTGCCGAAGCTAATGGGTCTGTTCATTTAGGGCAAGGAGTAGCTGCTAACACAACCTTCCCTAATAATAGAGGTACAGAAATATTATTTAATAGAAGTGTTAATCATTTAAAACATTATGGGGTAATAAGAGGTGACGATAACTCAAACCAACCCGTACCCCTATATATTTTTAGTGGGCAGAATACTTCAACATTTGTTAAACAACCTTTAATCCTTCAATATGAATTCGAATCAGGTTCAAGGGGTAATGTAGGTATAGGTTTAGAAAATCCTCAATCTAACCTTCATGTATCTGGGGCTGTAAGTGCTTCATCCTTCCAAGGTGATGGTTCTTCTCTCACAGGTATAAGTGGGTTTCCTTTTACCGGAAGCGCAACCATCTCAGGAAGCTTAAACGTTGAAGGTGCCACTACAATCACAGGTTCAAACTCATTAACAGGTAATTATGCTCTTACTGTAATAAATTCTAATGGGGAAGATATTATAAAAGCAGGAAATGATAAATTATTAACTCTTGCAACCTCCCCATTTACTCCATCGGATGGTAGCCATGCACTTACCCACAGAATACGCACCCGAGAAGGAATTTATGTAGGCAATAGTGGTAATGGGTTTGGTATGGCCTATACTAGTAACCAAATTAAATATAATAATGGTTATGGCAGACCTGCTTTACAATTCGCAAATAATGGAATAGTTTCTACTCACCAACTCACTGCCGCTTCCCTTCATGGAAGCACTGGTGTAACAGTAGGAGGAGGAACTGGTAAACAAATAGGAGTCACCGGAGGGGATGATCTAGATATAACATTCACAGGATTCTTTGGGTCCATTAGTGGTCCTAGTTGGATTAGGTTAAATGGCCCCGATAAAAGTGGTAAAAAAGGACAACTTGAACTCCATGCTGGTAATGATCCCACTTACTCTCATATAACTTTAAACACCAACACAGACGAACGTGTAAGAATTACTCATAGTGGTAGCGTTGGCATTGGGGTTACTAACCCCCAATCTAACCTTCATGTATCTGGGGCTGTAAGTGCTTCATCCTTCCAAGGTGATGGTTCTTCTCTCACAGGTATAAGTGGGTTTCCTTTTACCGGAAGCGCAATCATCTCAGGAAGTTTAGAAGTAACTGGCAGTACCAACACTACTTTATTAAATATATCTAATAAAGAACCTATTCTTCCGGGAGATGGCTCTACTATAACTCATAGTATTACTGTTGTTAATAGTGGGGGAAATAAGTATTATATAAATGGTTCCGAAACCCCAAATTTAACTTTATTAGCAGGAAATACCTATAAATTTGACCAATCTGACAATAGTAATAGTGGTCACCCATTTAGATTATCTACTACTGTAAATGGTTCCCATGGAGGGGGAAGCGAGTATACTGTAGGGGTAACTACTAATGGTGTTCCGGGTAATAGTGGTGCTTATACTCAAATAGTAGTAAGCCAAACCACCTCTTCCCCTCTATATTACTACTGTACAGCCCACTCGGGTATGGGAGCTAGCGGAGCCCTCACAACCAACTCAGGCTCTATAGGTCAAAACGGAGAATTAAATGCAACTGGCTCCCTTAACCTCTCAGGAAGTTTAGAAGTAACAGGTAGTACTAATTTATTAGGAAATATAAATCTTACAGGAAATGTATCAGGAACAGGAAAATTAAATATAGCACAATCTAATGGAAGTGTAGCGATTGGAGGGGCTATGGGTAATTATGACAGTAACAACTCCTTTGCCCTCAACAATGTTGCTATAGGTGCACTAACACTGAGGTTTGGTACTGGAACTTACAACACAGTCTTAGGAGCCCATACGGGATATGGTAACTTCACCCGAAACGCAGTAACATTAGTAGGTCATGCAGCTGGTCACTCTCAAGGAGGAAGTGGTCATGTATGTATAGGTACTAAAGCAGGAAGAAATGCATCTAATGGAGATTATAATGTTTATATAGGTTGGCAAAATGCACTTAATGCAGAAGGTTCTTATAATTCATATATGGGGTATGAAACAGGCCTATATGCCTCCGGTTCTAAAAACGTAATTTTAGGCTACCAAGCAGGCTATAACCTAACGGGTTCAAACCAACTCATAATTGCTAATAACAGCTCATCTGCTCTTGTAACAGGTGACTTTGTCAACAATACCCTTAACATCTCAGGTTCGGTTAGTGCTTCTACCTTTTATGGTGACGGTTCAAACCTCACAGGTATAAGTGGAGGAGGTGGAAGTACCTTTCCCTTTACTGGGAACGCTGAAATTAGTGGCAGTTTAGAGGTAACAGGTAGTGGTAATTTTGGCAGCAACAATTTCTTAATAGGAAGTAATGTTCCCTCAAATGCGTCCACTGGATTTAATAGTACTTTTGAGTTCCAAGATGGACCTACCACATATGGTACTCAATTAGTAATTAGACCTAAGGGCAATCAATCCAATTACAATAACAATTATTGGGGATCTATAGGACAAAACCCACAAAATGAATCTGGGTTAATTATACTAGCAGGTAATTATACCCACAATATTTTATTTGGTAGAGGTACCCCTTCAACCTCTAACCCTCGTGCTTACGCTAAAATGAGCCCAGATGGTTTTAGACTTGAAAATAGCTTTACCCAAAATATAGCAGATGCCGAAGAACGACTCCACGTAGTAGGAAACAGTAAAATCACAGGACACATTACAGCTTCCACTTATTATGGAGATGGCTCAAACCTCACAGGTATAGGATCAAACCCCTTCCCCTTCACAGGAAGTGCCGAAATTAGTGGCAGTTTAGAGGTAACAGGTAGTGTTAACGCTACTACTTTCTTTGGAGATGGCTCCAACCTCACAGGTATAAGTGGGGGAGGAGGAGATACTGGTTCCTTACTAACCACAGCCTCTATATCCTCTAATACTATAACTTTTACTAAGGGTGACAGTTCTACATTTAATATAGTAGTACCTAGTAGTGGGGGTGGAAGTACTGATACTGGTTCTTTATTAATTACTGCCTCTGTATCTTCTAATACTATAACCTTTACTAAAGGTGATAATTCTACATTTAACCTAACAATAGACACTGGATCTGGGGGTGGAGGAGGTGGAGGAGGAACCACTAACCCCAAAGTAGAATATTTAGATGTTACTGCTAGTATATCTAACGGTACTTCTATCACATTGCCTAATAACCTTACATATGTGTCTTCTTCAACATATGAATATCTTGAAATATTTATGAATGGATTAAGAATGAGACGTGATAGAGACTTTACACCAATATCTACATCTTCAATACAAACCCAAATATCTATCCCCTCAGGTAGTGAATTAACTTTTAAATCAATTAAATATGTCTAACATAATAAGTTCTACTCCTTTATTAGATCTACTAACTGAAGATTTAATGATGTTATATGGTTGTCTACAACACAGTGATATTACTCATGATATCAATAACGGAAATATAACTATACAAGGAATAAGTATTGTATATGATATTCCTTCTATAGAAGAAAAAATATCTCTTATAGATAACCTAATAGATGAATATAAAGAAAATGATGAAGAAATTCATCTTAACATGATTACTATGTTAGATGATATAAAAAATGTACTTCATAATACTCAAGAAAGACTTTCATGGCTACCATAAGATCAGTTTTTTCTCCGGGAACTACATTTAATGTTTTAGATCCTAATGCTTGGATTGGTGGGGTAGTACCTGGTCCTAATGATATAGCCCAAATTGGTGAAAACGCCGATTATAGAACAGTTATTCACACTGGAAGAGCCCCTTATAGTACATACGCTTCCCCTTTTTCGGGATCTACCATAGTAAAAAATTCTGGGAGTGTCATTTTTCCTTGGGATGGAAACGATGTAACTATCCCTGTAAGCGCTAATAACACAAATTATAATAGCGAATACCAATTCCCAGAAACCAGTGGAAGTTTTATGATTTATTCTCGGGGTAGTACTCCTAATGTTATATTCCCTATTAAAATAGATTATCTAAATAAATCTACAGACAGTGCTTATTATTTTTATTCATGTAGTATAGATCGTAATTATAGCAATTGGATATATAAAACAGGATCTACTTCTTATGATGCCGATTTAGATGAAAAAGCTTACCCCAAAGAATTAAGTTTAATAGTAAGGTATAATGATTATGTGTATCCCTTACACACAAAATTTGAGTTAACAGGATCTGATACTTGGCATGTAGGACAAATTGAAACCCTAGAAAGGTGCCACCTTACCTTTAAGAATAATTCAACCTTAAAACTAGATGGCTCATCAGTCAACCCTAACGCTATTTACAACAACCAAGATTCTTATAGAAATGAAATAAGAATACTAGATAATGTAACGGTTGAATTAACAGGGAGCACCCAAAGAACTAATGCCGGAATTTATATTTATAATAGGAATGGAATTCTTCAAATTTCTGGAAGCGATCAATGTCCCAACACTACATTATCCCAATCTGCAAATGCGGGGGATAGTATAATAACCTTAGCTAATACTTCAAGTATAAAAGAGGGTAATATTATTAGTATAGATAATGAAGTAGAACACATTAGATACGAAGGTATTAAATATGATATATTTGAGGGATACAATCCCTATACTTACTATTCTGATGCCCGATACCCTACAGGGTCTACCTTCAGGAATTTCTCCACCACAACTAAGGGGGGAGCTAATATCTCTATTTCAGGAAGTTATAAAGAACACGAAGTAGTTCAAGTAATTTCTCAATCTGGAAATGATTATACTATAGCAAAATTATTTGGTAAAGAAGGAAAAATACAACAAGATTTAGGGTTATTTTCATATGAACAGTTTGTTCAAACTTTTAGTGGTAGTTTAGATATACCCTATACCGGCAATAAAAGAGTAGTTTTAATAGATTCTTTACATAAAGATTTTCAAGCAGGTGAAAAATTAGTTATAAACCGTTCTACAGTAGCCGAAGTTCTTTATGCTGATTATTATTTATCTTCTTCATTATTTTTAGATTTTACAAATGGGGCTACCACAGACGCTATTCATACCTCTTCCTATGCAGGGTATACTGGATCCTTTATAGATGTTACTACAAATGGTAACTATCATTTATACTATGAAAATTATTTTAGAGGATCCCAATATTGGACCACCGCTCCTCGTACAGGTTCCAATGGAGTAGATGTTACTTCTTCTTTACATATAGGGGATAGTACTAAATCTAACTTTTACGGATCAAACCCTAATTTTTATGCTGCGTTTGTATTAAAAAATACAAATTTTCATGAAGGAGAAATCACTGTAAAATGGAGTAGAAATTATAATTTAACATCATCATGTGACTATAATGCAATGTTAAGTGTGTGGTGTGGTTTGGGACACAAACATGATAATATGATACCCATATACAACTCCAATACCAGCTATGATCATACTTGGGGATTTATAAATTCTAACCGTTATATAGATTTTGACCTTAGAAAAGATGGTGGGGGTTCAAGCCGGGCATATTTTTACCCACTTCTTGGTGAACAATATGCTCGGTCTCTTCCGGGTAATAAATGTCCCATATTTACTGTAAAAGGAACTTTAAAAAAGGGACATTCTCAATGGTATTTTAATGAAACTAAAATTGCTGATAGTTTAGAGGTTTCCACAAAAAAAGAACCCATTAAGCTTATATCATATCGTAATAATAGTATTCTTAGTATTGATGTAAAAGATTATTACCAAGTGGTCTTATTAGACACAGAAGAATCTTTTAATTATAAAGATAAAGTATTAGAGGGGGCACGATTAGAATACAACCAAACCTCAGGCAAAAGAGTTAGAACTAATGGTGCTAAAATAAAAAACCCTTTAGGATATCGTAATTTATTCAATGATCAAGTAGAAAACGGTAAAGAAGCAACTATACTCCCCGCTCCCCACAGCCAAACTACTAGTGTTGCTCAAAACGGTAATTATAACAGTTTTTACAGATGGTCCTCCAATTATAGTGATGGAGGAACATACTATGAAATCAATTACCCTGATATGATTCAATCTAGTTATAGAAAAACAGGAACAGGGTATTATATTATATATGATTTGCAAACTGAAGCATCAATGTCTGCTCTTTCTTTTAGAGATTATAATGATTATAATTATGATTATACTGAAAGAGCAGGGGAAAATATACAAATAGATGTTTCTAACGATTTAGAAAATTGGACCACAGTATATGGTCCCACCCCTGACCCAAGATATACCACTAGATTAGGACAGCTTAGATTTTATGATTTTACTAGTGGAAGTATTTCTGGCCGTTTTGTTAAATTATATTTAAATGGTTCTTCAAGATCCACAAATAATGCTTTAAGTTCTGTAGGACTATACAACTTCTATGATGAAAGCAATCAGGATATGGGTAACACCATAGAATTATATAATGCTGATATGTTTGAAGTTGGAGATAGGATTTTCTTTCAAGAATTTAAATACCCCCAAGGAGTACGTAACACTGATAACATGTACCCTGCAGTAGAATGGGATACTCTCCCCGGAGTTTCAAGTGGCACCACCACAGATAGTGATGTATGTGGGGGTTTAACATTTTTACACACTATTACTGCAAAAAGTGGTAATAAAATAACTCTTGATAGAAAAGTAGCCAATTACCCTATTTACGAAGGTACTCATGTATATAAATGGAATCAAGGAAGTATTAATTTTAAAGGAAATTATAAAAATTTAGCATCATACACTGTAGACCGAAATTCTACTGGACTTTGGACCTACCAATGTATGAACGCTAATTTTGACCATGTTAAAAAATTTAGTGGGTTAGGAGGAGGTCAATATAACATGATGATTAATGGCTTATCCGAAAATATATCTATTAATGCTATAGACAAAGACTCAAGTATTGGAGTAGGGGGGTGGGTAGAAAAAAATAACTTTATAGTAGGGGGAGGGTATACCCAATATGCTGGATTTATTCCTTATAATTGGACTGAAATACCTGACACTTGTGATTTATTAGTATTTAATAACACATTATTAAATTACGCTTATAGAACTTCTCCTTTTACACCTAAAATATATAGTTATATTTCTAATCAAACTTGGACATACAATTTAATAGGACCCAAATTTACAACCAATTTGATAAATACTACAACATCTACTGCAAACTACTCTACTACTAATAAAATTAAATATTCACATAATTTTATTACTAATCATAGATATATAAATGGTATAAGTACATGGATCGGAGGAAAATCGGGTAATGAAGGATTTATAGATCACCTTGAAGCTAAAGATAATTACTCTAATTATACTAGATTTGGGTACTACCAAGTAGATAATTGGTATGGTAATTACCGTAACTCTAGAACAGGAGCATTTAGAAATAATATAGAAGATTTTAAAAGTTATGGGTATCTATCTAATTCATACAATATAAATACCGCTTTATATCAATATGGCACCACCACCGTAATTCATGGAAGTCAATATGCCCTTAGAAATTTTAGTAACAACCCCGTTATAAAATTACCTATACTTACAATTGGTGGGGGATATAGTATACCATCTTTTAGAATTATAAAACCCCAACCTAATAGTTACCATGTATACAAAGGTTTCCCCAACGGAAGAAGCGCAGCCAGATCATATTATGGTATACCTTTTATATATTATGCTCAAATAAAAATACTAGAAACTCAAGATATAAAATTTTACACTCAATTTGATTATTTTAGAGAAAGTTATTTCCCTTATTTAAGAGCGATATATTCTAATAATGATAATTTACAAGGAAAGTCTAACCTTATTCTAAATCAACCCCGTATTATATTAGCTCATGCCGATACTAAAAAAATAGTAGATAAAATAGAATTATCTTCAACAGGAAGTGCTACTGCTTTATATAATAAAACCTCTACTCTTACTCCCGGAGAATATTTATATGGTTTACTTTATGAAGACTCACAGGTGTATAACAAAAAAGCATTTGAACATGGACCTATTGATTTTAATATATTTTCTACTTCACCTTCTAATGTAAAGGTATATTTTAATAATTGGGATAATTATACTATGTTGGATGATATAGATCCAACCCCCTCTGATCGTGATGTTTTACCCAATCAAGGAAGATTTAAACCTCTAAGAGCATCAAATACTTTACCCACAGGAACTATAAAAATAAGAAAGCTTAAGCTATGAAATTTCAAATACTAAATAATGAAGAGTTAGGATTTTTTGATAGTAATGGTGTAAAAAAAGCCACCATGAAAATATCGGGATCTAATCTTATTATAGACCCTATAGATAATGGGGGAAATATAATAATGGGGGAGGGAGAAACTGTTAATGATTTAGAATTAGGTATAGCATCTACTCCTGTTAATATGACTTTCTTAGGAGGAGGAACTATATCTCCAAATGGAGGTACTTTACACATAGGAAATGGCTCCAGTAGTGATAGTGTCATATTAAGTGGAGTGACAATCTCATCCTCAGTAAATTTCCCTTCGGGAATAACAGGCTCATTCCAAGGCACCCACACTGGTACTTTTATTGGAAACGGAAGCCAAATTACAGGAGTAACAGCA
>CAACVC010000098.1_pt1 | contig 19510 bp, 28 predicted proteins | sample 2381761 | NCBI WGS metagenome assembly CAACVC01 (sample SAMEA5211966, study PRJEB30684) | marine metagenome | biome: Marine; feature: Epipelagic; material: Water | collected 2015-10-15 | depth 45 m
AAGGGCATCGATGGTTAATTGACCAGCGTTTAAATCAAGGAAAAAACGTGTTAATTTGTATTCGAGATGTTGAACCAAACGAAGATCAACCTTGGACAGCAGATCAAGTTATGTTAAATCTATCTGAAGAACTTAAGGATTTACTTAATGAGGGTAGAATTAAAATTATAAAGATACCGGATATTGAATCAATTAATTATGGTAGAGGTGTAGGATATGAAGTAATAGAACATGTACCACCCCTAGATGTTAAGGAAATTTCAGCTACTAAAATAAGAGCCAAAATGAGAGAAAATGGCAAGCTATAAAGAGACTTTAATTAAAACCCTTATTTGGAGAGTTATAGCTACATCTATTACTATACTTACTGGATGGTTAGTAAGCGGTAATTGGAAATTTGGGTTAGCAATAGGAAGCATTGATACTCTTATCAAAACCATAGGATATTTTGGTTATGAAAGAGTTTGGGATAATAGAAAAAAATAAATTTTGGCCAAAAAAATACCTAAAATAGTAAGAGAGATTAGAAATAATCCTCCACAGGAGATTAATTTTGCTTATCAAAAAAATGTTTCTTATTCCCAAATGTCTATATTTCGTAGTTGTCCCCATCGTTGGAAACTACAATACAAGGACAAAATCAAAGTATTTACCTCCTCAATTCATACTGTATTTGGAACTGCTATACATGAAGTATTACAACATTATTTAGATGTAATGTTTGAAACCAGTGCTGCTAATGCAGATAGAATCAATTTAGAGGAATTATTCCAAGAAAAATTTATTGGTGAATATCAAAACCAATATAAAAGAAATAATAATCAACATTTTTCATCAGCCGAAGAAATGAGAGAATTTTTTGAGGATGGAGTTGGTATACTAAATTGGTTTAAAAAGAAACGAGCTAGGTATTTTTCAAGGAGAGGTTACCATTTAGTTGGTTGTGAGTTACCCATAGTAATATCACCAAACAAAATGTATAATAATATAAAATACACTGGGTTTTTAGATGTTGTATTGTATCATGAACCTACCCAAACATTTAAGATAATTGACATTAAAACCAGTACTCGTGGGTGGAGAGATAAAGATAAAAAAAATGAAGATAAACAGTATCAATTACTTTTGTATAAACAATTTTTTAGTGAACAATATGGAATCCCATTAAGCAATATTGATATTGAATTTTTTATTGTTAAAAGAAAAGTAATGGATTGGAATGATGAGAATATTATGTCACCTCACCAAGCATACAGGGTACAAACATTTAGTCCACCTAGTGGTAAAATTAAATTGGGGCGAGCTAAAAAAGCCATAAATAATTTTATAAATGAATGTTTTAATTCTAATGGGGATATCAAGGATACAGAATATCCTAAATCAGTTTCTAAATGGAATTGCATGTTTTGTCCTTTTAAAGAAGATAAAGAAACTTGTGGAGAAGGTATAATTTTTTAAAATTTCCATATATTTATATATAAATAATGTTATAAAAATAAAGATTATGAGTGCAAAAAAAGATATGACACTTACTAGTGTAAAAATCAAAAGCGATTTATTCGAGAATTTTAAGATTGAATGTGTAAAACGAAAGTTTTCTTTTCAAAAACTTGCTGACCGTGCTATTTATTTGTATCTTACAGATGAAGATTTTCGTAAGGCAATTACCAATCAAACTCATCTTGAATTATAAATCGTATTTGAATGAATCAAAGTTTTAAACACCTTCCTAAAGATAAAAGGAAAAAAATATTATTAATTTGTGATGATATTAGAGTACATTCTGGGGTGGCTACTGTAGCCAAAGAAATTGTAATCTATACTGCTCACCACTTTAATTGGGTTAATTTAGCAGGGGCTATAAAACACCCAGATAAAGGAAAGATATTAGATATATCTTCCGATATAAACACACACAAGGGTATTGATGATTCTCAAGTGTTATTATATCCTACTGATGGCTATGGCAATCCCCAAATGTTAAGAGAAATTCTTAAAAAAGAAAAACCCGATGCTTTAATGTTAATTACAGATCCTAGATATTTTACTTGGGTGTTTGCTATGGAACATGAAATTAGAAAAAATATTCCGATAGCATATTTAAATATATGGGATGATTATCCCGCTCCTATGTATAATCGTCCTTTTTATGAGGCATGTGATTTATTAATGGGTATTTCTAAACAAACTGTAAATATCAATAAAATTGTTTTACAAGAAAAAGCAAAAAATAAAGTTATCAAATATGTCCCCCATGGATTAAATTCTGATATCTATTTCCCTTTAGAAAAAGATGATAAAGATTTAAAATCATTTAAGAAAAAAATATTTGGTAATAAAAATCCTAAATTTACTTTATTTTTTAATTCTAGAAACATTAGAAGAAAACAAATCCCAGATTCCTTAATTGCTTTTAGGGCATTTTTAGATTCCTTGCCTAAAGAAGAAGCTAAACAATGTTATTTTGTTTTACATACAGAACGTGTTTCAGAACATGGTACTGACTTGGATGCTGTAAAAACTTATTTATTTGAAGAGGATTATCCTGATAATGTAATTTTTACTAATCAAAAATTCCCCCAAAGAGAATTAAATTATCTTTATAACCTAGCGGATGTTCAAATATTGATAACTTCTAATGAAGGGTGGGGATTAACTTTAACAGAATCTCTTTTAGTAGGAAATCCTATAATAGCTAATGCTACAGGTGGAATGCAAGACCAAATGAGATTTATAAATGAAAAAGGTGAATGGATTGATTTTACCCCAGATTTTCCTTCTAATCATAGAGGTACCTACAAAGAGCATGGTGAATGGGCGTTTCCAGTTTACCCAACTTCAAGATCTATACAGGGTTCTATTCCAACTCCTTATATTTTTGATGATAGATGTGCGTGGGAAGATGTTACTAAAAGGATAAAAGAAGTTTATAACTTATCTCCTGAGGAAAGAAAATCTAGGGGGCTTAAAGGAAGAGAATGGGCTATAGGAAAAGAAGCAGGATTTACTTCAATTCATCAAGCTAATAGGGTAATGGAAGCTTTTACTGAATTATTTAATACTTGGGAACCTAGAGAAAAATATGAAATAGTAAATGCCACTAAATTTATAGGAAGAACTTTAAAACATAAATTAATTTATTAAGTAATGAGTAAACCAATATATGCAATAAGTTGCCCTTTTGATACCTATTCGGGGTATGGAGCTAGGAGTAGAGATTATATAAAATCCATTTTAAAATTAGATAAGTATGAAGTCCAATTAATCCCCCAACGTTGGGGAGAAACAGCATGGGGGTTTTGTGAAGATTTTCCTGAATGGAAACATCTATATGATTTAGTAGTTCCTGGAGGCAAATTAACAAAACAACCTGATGTTTGGACTCAAATAACAATCCCAAATGAATTTACTCCTATAGGCAAATATAACATTGGGGTTACTGCTGGGGTTGAGTCAACAGTATGTGCCCAAGATTGGATTGAGGGTTTAAATAGATTTGATGTTACTTTTGTTTCATCACAACACTCTAAAAAAGTATTTGAAACAACCCAATATGAAAAAAAAGATAGTAAAACCAATCAGGTTATTGATGTTGTTAAATTAAAAAAACCAGTAGAAGTTTTATTTGAAGGAATGAATTTAGATATCTATAAAAAGATATCACCTAAAGAAATAGTTGATATTAACCTAGATTCAATTAAAGATCAGTTTTGTTTTTTATTTGTGGGACATTGGATGAATGGAAGTTTAGGTCATGACAGGAAAAATGTAGGATTTTTAGTTAAGGCCTTTTTAGAAACATTTAAAAACAAACCAGGAAAAAAACCTGCCTTAATTCTAAAAACCTCAATTGGTTCTAATTCTTATTCTTCAAGGGAAGAAATACTTAAACGAATTAATAAAATTAAATCTACTGTTGCTTCTAAAAATTTACCTAATATTTATGTTTTAAGTGGAGAATTTAGTGATGAAGAAATGAATCAATTATATAATCATCCTAAAATAAAATCAATGATATCACTCACAAAAGGTGAAGGATACGGTAGACCACTATTAGAATTTACAGCTACTGGAAAACCAATTATAGCAAGTGGGTGGTCTGGTCCTGTTGATTTTTTACAACCGGATAAATCATTTTTACTTCCAGGTAAATTAGGAAAAGTAGATAAGAGTGCTGCTAATAAATGGTTACTTGAATCTAGTCAATGGTTCTTCCCAGAAGAGGGTGTTGTTGGTAATGTAATGAAAGATATGGTAAAACATTATAAAAAATACTTAGCAGGGGGTAAAAAGCAAAAGTATCACTGTAAAAATAATTTTTCTTGGGAAAAAATGACAGAATTATTGGATATTTATTTTAATAAATATGTTCCTGAGTTTCCTAAACAAGTAGAATTAAATATTCCAACTTTAGAAAAAATAGACTAATGAATTTTGATGATCTAATAGAATGTACTAGATGTGGTAGCGATGCATGTTACAAACAAGAAATTAACCAGGGAATCACTCTTGAAATGTGTATGGGCTGTGGTTTTCAACATAATTCAGTTATGACTAGTGGAAGCCAATTCCTCCAAGAACAAATAGAAACACTACCAGAGCTATATAAAGCTTTACTTGATGAAGAAGAAGAAAATGGTAAAATATGGATGCCTACTACTATTAATATCCATGATAAAGGAATGGTTTTTGCAGAAGGTACCAGTAGAGATAATTGGGCTTGGGCAGCTGTGAAATCAACTCCAGATGAAGAAAAGGGATTTAAAACAGATATGTCCACAGCTAAACATTTTCCAGAAAGAGATTTTATTGGGGCTTTAAGTCACATTGGAGTACTACCAGAATAAAATGAGAACATTATGAAGGTAAGTTATGCAATAACAGTTTGTAACGAAAAGTTAGAAGTTAAACGTTTAGTTGACTTTTTACTTGCTAATAAACGTGAGCAAGATGAAATAGTTGTTCTTTATGACCAAAAAAATGGTGATGAAGAAGTAATCAATATGCTTATTAAACTAAACAAACTTCCTAATTTTCAAGTATGGAGAGGATCCTTTGAAGGACATTTTGCTGACTGGAAAAATAAATTAACCGAATACTGTTCTGGTGACTATATCTTTCAGATAGATGCAGATGAAATGCCTCATAAAGAATGTATTGAGACTTTACCAATGTTACTTACACTTAACCCTGATGTGGATGTAATGTTAGTACCTAGGGTTAACACAGTTGAAGGTTTAACCCAAGATCATATAGCAAAATGGAGATGGAGTGTTAACGAAAAAGGATGGGTAAACTGGCCTGATTATCAATGGAGAATATATAGAAATTCAGATAAAATTAAATGGGTAAATAAAGTTCATGAAAGGTTGGAAGGTTTTGATCAGTATGCTACACTCCCTATGTTAGAGGAGCATGCTTTATATCATCCCAAGGACATTAAACGCCAAGAAAAACAAAACGCATACTACGATACTTTATGATACCAAATATATTTCATTTTGTTTATATCAAAGAACGTCCTTGGAAATTACACCATTATTTATCTGTTAAATCTGCCGTTGTTAGATCTGGAGTTGAAAAGGTAATTATTTGGGTTGATGAAGAACCAGAAGGGAAATATTGGGATAAAACTAAAGAAATAGTTGAAGTACAACGAGTAAAAGCTCCAACAGAAATATTTGGTAAACCAATTACACAACCTGCTCATAAATCTGATGTAATACGTTTACAAGTATTAATTGAATATGGAGGGATATATGCTGATACTGATGTAATTGTAATGAAACCATTTACAGATCTATTAGATAATAGTTTTGTAATGGGGCAGCAGGGAATAGGAGGAAGTGAAGGATTATGTCCTGCTACAATGTTGAGTCAAAAAGATTCCATATTTGCAAAAACTTGGTTAGCTGGGTTTAAAGATACATTTGGAGGAGGACCACCAGGTTCACCTACTTGGTGTACTCATTCTGTAAATTTACCCGCTTATTTAGCTAATACAATGCAAGAACATATCACTTTAGCAGATCATGAAGCATTCTTTTGGCCTTTATATCATCAAGATCATATAGAAGCTTTATTTGAAAAAAATTATAAATTCCCAAATGCTTACTCTCACCATTTATGGGAATCAAGTGGTAAAAAGTATTTAAGTGAAATGACAGAAGAAAAAATCAAAACTGAAGATACTACATTTACTAATGCCGTAAGAGATTTATTATGAATCTAGTCATATTCGCATCAGACGCTAAAGCATTGAGTTCTTTAAATGGTTTAATCCATGCTGCTAATAGTATGGGAATTAAACTATTTGCTATGATAACCCAATCAACGCAATTAAAACACCCTGTATATCAACAAGGAGATTTTCAAATATTATCTAATGTAGAAAGAAAATCTGTTGTTAAAAGTGATAGTTTGGGAGTAGATTTACCCTTCAAACCTGATTGGTTAATTGTAAATAGAGAAAGATGGGATCCTGAACTTAGTGTAATTAAAGAATTTAAATTAAAATTTGGTTGTAAAGTTGGTTTAGTTGAACCTAATGCTTGGATTTTAAATGGAGCAGAATCAAGGCTAGAAACCTACTCTAAAAATAGATTTACAGATTTAATTGATATTTTCTTTATAGGTTCCCAACACGGTATTGACCAACAAAGACTAGCTGGTTTTACAGGTAATTTAGTAGCTGTAGGAAATCCTAAGTATGATTCTAACTTTAAAGTAGAAGTAAATCAAATTGGATATTTGAAACAACAATACCAAGTTAAAAAAGATACAAATAAATATTTATTATTTAGTTTAGTAAATAGTCATAGAGTTAAATTAAATAAAATTTTATCCACATACGATTCAAATCCTAACATTCAAACATTTTATAAACCTTATCCAGGTGAGCCTTTTGAAGCAAAATTTTCAAAAGATTTTCACCCATCATTTTTCTTACCTAATACTAAACCCATTTTAGATGAAAAACATATTTGGGGGATGTTTGAAATTTGTGATACACATGTTGGTACTATGAGTTCAATTGTTCATGCTAGTTTATTAAAAGGTAAAAAATATATTGACCATAGTTTAGACTTAAACCTACCAGAGGAATATTTAGATTTTTCAAATGTATTTCAAGAAAGAGGTCCTGGATTAGAAAATAATAAGGCAATGTGGATGCGTAGTTTTGGATTTACTAATGAATCCCAATTACGTGCTTTATTACCTGATAAGTATAAAAGTAAAATAGAAAAATTAAATAATAAAGTTTGGGATAATTTGGATAATCCAGAAGTTTTACTTAAATTATTCGATGACTATAACGATGGAAACGCTTCAAAACGCATTATAAATGAGTTACAAAAATAAAAAATTCTTTATTACAGGTGGAACAGGTTCACTAGGAAAAGCTTTAATTAAAAGACTCCAATCTTTAGGAGCTGAAATTATAGTTTATTCTAGAGATGAAGGAAAACAGGCTTTAATGTTTGGTGGTACTAATATAACTCGTATTATAGGTGATATTAGGGATTATGATAAATTAAATACATCATTAAAAATCCACCAACCAGATTATATTATCCATACTGCCGCTTTAAAAAGAATTGATGATATGGAGTTTCACCCTGATGAGTGTATTAAAACAAATATCAATGGTTCTGATAATGTAGCTAGAGCTGCCTTAGAAAATAATATTGAAAAATGTATTTTAGTATCAACTGATAAAGCATGTAAGCCAGTTAATGTTTATGGTTCCTCCAAATTTATAGCTGAAAGGTTATTTACTAACTATGATTACACATCACCTAGTACTATATTCGCTTCCATACGTTATGGGAATGTAATAGCTTCTAGAGGTTCATTTATTCCTTTATTTTTAGAATGGATTAAAGAAGATAAAATAATTAGTGTTACATCAGAAGATATGACTCGTTTCTTGTTTACTCTAAGTGATGCTGTTGATGCTGTGTTAGGAGCACTTGATAATGCTATGGGTGGAGAAGTATTTGTACCACAAATCAACTCTTATACTCTACCTACTTGTATTAAAGCATTAGAACAAATAACAGGTAAAACATCTAAAACAACAGTAATAGGATTAAGACCAGGAGAAAAACTACATGAGGATATGTTAGCTGAAACTGAGTTAAATTTTACCTATCAAGTAACAGGTATTAACTTACTACAAATAAGACCCCAATATACAAGACGTACATACTCAGATTCTAGATTTAAAAAATATAATGGACCTCATTTTAACTCAGAGTTATGGGTACAGGATAATATTGATAGTTTAGTTGATTTAATAAAAAGAGGATTAAAAGATTAATGAAGTTATTTGAAACACAAATATCATCCTATGACACCAATGTCCATATTTCTCCCATAATTAAAAATGGGGAATTAGGTTTTGGTCCTAATGTAACTAAATTTGAAGAAGAATTTGCTCCCTATAGTAATAAAAAATATAATACAGCTTTAAATTCATGTTCATCAGCTGGTTTTATTATATTTGCTTATTTAAAAGAAAAATATGGCAAATGTGATATTTACACCCCTAGTATAGGATTTACTTCTATGACTTGGGCGGCTAAACACCATGGACATAATATAATATTTGTTGATGTAGATAAATCTATGTTAATGAGTGTTGAATCCTATAAAACTAATAGAAGATGGAGGAATAGACGCTATGTAGATGGATTTATTGTTCCTGTTGTAATGCCTATTTTATATGGTGGAGTATCAACTATTCCTAACTTTATAGAAGGATTAGTAGGTGATGAATTTATAGCATTAGACTCAGCTCATTGTGTTACCCCAACTATGAAATCGGATGTTTCATTATTTAGTTTCCACCCTTATAAACCAATAGCTGCTTCTGATGGAGGTATGTTATCAACAGATAGTGAAAAAATAGCTGAATATGCTCGTTCATATAGAAATTTTGGAAGAGAAAATACTGAAGATGGTTACATTATAGCTAATGAGGGATTTAAGTGTTATATGAATAATTTAAATGCTACAATAGCACTCACCCAACTTAAAATATACCAAAACAACCTCAGTATACGCAAAGAAGTATGGAATAAACTAAATTCAATGAAATTAGATGGTACATTAGCTGAACATGATAAGTCATCGTCTTACTACGTTGGTACTTTAATAGCTAAAAACGAAGATATAGCTAAAGAGTATAGAGAAAAATATTGCAGTGTTAGATTATATCCTCCTTTACACCAACAACCATATTATGAAGAATGTGAAAGAGGATCTTTATTTGATACTGAAAAGTTTTATAGATTATTAGTTAACTTTCCCTTATATAATTCAAAGATGTATGAAATCTGATTGGAAAAAAAATAAAATAGGGCATAATATATATTGGGGTCAATTGCATAATTGGATGATTGAAAATTCATCTAAATACTCTGATTTAAAAGAAGAATTCCTAGCTTTAAATAATTTTGAAATGAAGGGTAATGCTCCTCCATTTACATATGAAGGAAAATTATATAATGAAAGTTGTGATATATATTCTTTATTTAAACAAGATATATTATATAATCTAATAAGTAGTAAAATAGACGGAGCTGATTATTTAGTAGATTTAGGAAGTGGTTGGGGTAGAAATAGTATCTCATATAGTATGAAAGACCCTAATCAAAAGATAATAGCAGGTGAGTTATCAGATAGTGGAAAAAATATTACTAAAAGTTTTATAGAAAAATATAATTTACCTATTGAATCAATCCCATTCAATTTTTTTGATTTTGGGGATTTAATTGAATGTTTAGGAAATAAAAATATAAGTAAAGTAATGTTATTTTCATTTCATGCTATTGAACAAGCGGATTTTCTTAGAAAAGAAGATTTTATAAAACTATTAGGTTTACCTATTAGGTTCAAAGCAATACATTTTGAACCTGTAGCATGGCAATATAAAGAACAAAAATTTCCATTTGGTAATCATTACAACCAAAATTTTAAAGATATATTGGATTCTTTAGAAAGAGATGGTATATTGAAAGTAAATAATATTAACTATACTTACTATAATTGTAATACTAATACTGGGGGTATAAATTCAACTTTAATAGAATGGGAAAAACTTTAATTATAGCAGAAGCAGGGGCTAACCATAATCGTCATTGGCATACAGCTGTTAAATTGATAGATGCAGCAGTTGAAGCTAAAGCTAATATAGTTAAGTTTCAAACTTATACATCTACAGGGTTATTTGCTAAACAGGATAGGGATATTAATGGTATTAAAGATATTCACTCAATGTTTAAGGATATAGAATTACCTCGTGAATGGCAACCTGAACTTAAAAAATATTGTGATAAAGTGGGAATAGAATTTATGTCTACACCTTTTGATGAAGAAGCAGTTCAACAATTAGTAGATTTAGGAGTAAAACGATTAAAAATATCAGGTTTTGAATCTAGTGATCCAAAATTTGTAGAGATGGTTTGTTCTACAAGTTTACCTATTATTATGAGCATAGGAATTGGATTTCCTTTAAATCACATACATAAATTTATTTCTATATTTGAAAAATACAATAATGATGTTACTTTACTTCATTGTGTAAACGCTTACCCAACTCCTATGAGTGAAATTAATCTAAATATGATTAGTACACTAAAAGGGTTTAAAAATATAACTAATGTAGGATTATCTGATCATACTGAGTCAACTTTAACACCAGCTTTAGCTGTAGTAAAAGGAGCTACAGTAATAGAAAAACATTTTACTTTAGATAAAAGTATGGAAGGTCCTGATCACCATTTTGCTTTAAATCCCAAAGAGCTTAAAGAAATGGTTTGGAATATCAGACAAGCTGAATTATCTTTATTAGGTAGTGGTGAAACTGAAAGTCAGTTTATTAATGGTAAAAGATCCTTAGTATCAACTATAGATCTTAAACCAGGTGATTATTTAAATAAGGCAAATACAACAACAAAAAGACCTTGTTTTAATGATTCAGTTCCTGCTATTGATTATAATGATGTATTAGGTGAGAGAGTTTATTCATCTATACCTAAAGATACAATCATTAAAAAATCAGATTTACCAGCGTATTATGAATGAAAAACTTATATCTGATATTGAAAACATAAGAAACCAAACAAATATAAGAACAGTAGAGTTTTTAAGATTGCTAACTGAGTTAAATCCAAAACAATCAAAACGATTATTAAACGAAATACAACTTTTAGATAGCAAAGTTATTGAACTAAGTGAACTATTACATATGTCAACTAAAAGAACGAAGTTAGAAATATTAAACGAAATAGAGCAAGTAAGAGCTAAGAATAATACATACTGGATGGATGTAGTTAGGATGTGCTTTGAGTTAGATGAAAAAAGAGCTCAAAGTATATTTAGCAATATAAAAGAATGTGATAAACAAATAAGGGATTTATCTAAAGAAATAGCAGATGAAAAAGATTAGTGATGTAGCTTTTATAATACAAGCCAGATTAGATTCTAAAAGAATCCCAGAAAAAATGATTAGACCTTTTGCTGGCTCTAATCTATTTGAAATAGCTATCCAAAAGTTAGTTGATAGTAAACTTATTCCTAATAGTAACATATTTACAGCTTTGTATGACCCTGAACTTCAATCCATAGCTGAAAATTATCCTATAAACATTTTTCTTAGAGATGAAAAAAGTGTAAGTGAAAGTCAAAGACCAAGCGTAGTCTCATCTTGGCATAAACTACCTTACAAACATTTTATATCAGTTAATTCATGTTTACCTTTACTTAGTGTAGACACTATAGATAGTTTTACTAACTATTTTATAAGGTCAAGACATAAAAGTTTATTTGCAGTACATGATACTAAAAATTTCTATTGGGATAGTGAAGGTGAAATGATAACTCCTTATCCTGGTACTATGAATACTAATCTTGTAGATACTACTTACTCAGCTGCCCATGCTTTGTACGCTGGAAGTATGGATGATATAGCAAATGATATATACTTAGGTGATTTTTCACCTAATTACCCTGAATTATTTATAGTTGAGGAACAAGAAACATTTGATATTGATTTTGAATGGCAATTCAAGATGGGAGAGGTATTATATGAAAATAGAAAAAGGTTATAATGAAAGAAATAGTTATATTTGGTACAGGAGAGTATGCTGAATTAGCTCATTATTATTTTGAAAATGATTCTGAGTGTAATTTTAAAGTTGTTGCTTTTGTAGCTGATGATGAATATGTTAAAGAAGATACTTTTAAAGGTTTACCTTTAGTAAAACTATCTAAACTTACTTCTACATATCCTCCTTCTAAGTATGATGCTCATATAGCTTTATCTTATTCTAAACTCAATAAAGTAAAGGAAGACAAGTTTAATTATCTAAAATCTTTAGGTTATTATTTAGTTAGTTATATTTGTTCTAAAGGAACCATTACTTGGCCTGATTTAAGTATAGGTGAAAACTGTTTTATACTTGAAAAAAATAATATACAACCAACAGTTGAAATAGGAGATAATGTTATGATATGGTCTTCAAATCACTTAGGTCATAATTGTAAAATCAAATCACATAGTTACTTAGCATCAGGTATTACTGTATCAGGACATGTTACTATAGGAGAACGATCATTTATAGGTGTAAACGTTGCTTTTAAAGATTTTATTAATATAGGATCAGATGTATTTGTAACAATGGGTGCTAATGTAACACGTGATATTCCTGATAATTCTACTGTTACATCAACTGACTTATTTGAGTCAGATAACATAGTGAATAAAAAACTTAAACGTAAATACTTCAATGTGGAATAAACGAGGATTAATAATAGAACCATCTAAAACACTTTGGTGGAATCAAAGTCATGGGATGTTACCTACTGTTCAGCATTACAAAAATGATGAATATAAGGTTTTCTATTCTGGTAGAGATAAAGATAATGTATCTCACATAGGGTATTCTGTAATCAAAATAGAAGGTGATAAAATAAGGGAAAAATATAAAATAGTCAATCCTATATTATCACCAGGTGAAAGAGGATGTTTTGATGATAATGGTGTTACTCCTTCATCTGTTTTAGATGATAAATTTTATTACATAGGATGGAATTCAGGTACAACAACAACCAGATTTTCCTTAATTATGGGTATGGCTACTGAAGAAAGTGGTTCATATAGTAGAGTATCTAGAGCCCCTTTAATGCCTCGTACTGATAAAGAACCATTTGGGGTGTGCACAGCACCTTGTGTTATGAAATATCAAGGAACGTATCATATGTGGTATGTATCTGGAAATGGATGGATAAATAAAGATCTTCCTGAATATGATATTAAGTATGCTGCCTCACCTGATGGTTATTGTTGGCACCGTGATGGGATAGTATCATTACATTTAGAAGAAGGTGAAACTGCATTAGCTAGACCTTGTGTACTTAGAAATGGAGATAAATTTGAAATGTTTTTTTCATATAAGGATCCAGCTATAGGATATAGAATAGGTTATGCTACTTCAGAAGATGGTATTAGATTTAAAAGAGATTTAGACTCACCCTATTGTTTATCAGTATCAGATAGTGGATGGGATAGTGAAATGGTAGAATATGGTTTTGTGTTTGCACACAAAGATAAAAAGTTTATATTATATAATGGTAACAGCTATGGCACCCAAGGTATTGGATACGCAGTCTGGGGATAAAGTATTATCTTTAATGCAACCTACCTATTTTCCTTGGTTAGGGTATTTCAATCTAATAAAACAAAGTGATGTATTTGTAGTTTACACTACAACACAACTACAAAAACGTAGTTGGCAAGTTAGGAATAAAATAAAAACATTACAAGGGGAAACATTTTTAAGTATTCCTATCCTCAAAACTGCTAATAGGGATAGTTTAACTATAGGTAAAGCTGAAATATCTTATGATATTAACTGGGTAAACAAACACTTAAGTTCTATACAACATGCTTATAAAAAAACACCTTATTTTGATGAAATTTATCCTATTATAGAAAGTCATCTTATATCAAAACCAAAATATCTACTTGATATTACTTATGGAATGTTATTAGAGTTTATTTCTCTATTAGACATTGATACAACAATAGTTTTATCAGAGGATATTGATTATACAGGTTCAAAAGATGAAGCACTAATATCTATATGTAAAGAGTTAAACATTAAAAATTATCTATCAGTAAAAGGTTCTATGGATTATATTTTAGATGGTGAAAATCTATTTGAAAAAAATAATATTAATCTTCATTGGCATGAGTATTCTCATCCTACTTACACTCAGATAAATGGTGACTTTATTCCTTATATAGGAATTATAGATGCTCTATTTAATATAGGTCCTGAGGAAACCAAAAAATTAATATGAAAAGTACTGATACTTTATATTTAATAGGTCCTGGTTTATCTATATTTGATTTTGATCCAAAACAGTTAGGTGATAATCCAACACTTACCTTCTCAGGAACATTAGATTGGTTTTATGAAAATAACATTTATCCCTCTTATTGGTGTTTTATAGATCCTTATACTGTAATAGTGTTATTACATAGTATTTTATCATCCCCAGAAAAAACTAAGTGGGCTGAGGGTCTAAAATCTAATACCACTTTATTATATAACCACTTTCAAGGCACTAATGAGTTTTATTCTAAGGGATTAACTACAAGTCAAGGTCTAAGATGGTGTGTAGATGAGTTTGGTGGGAAAATATTCCCAGCTTTTAAAACACTATTTAAGGAATCAAAATCACTTCATACAAAGGTAGTAACTGAGGATTATAAACTATTATTTGGAGATCTAGGTTGTCCTCTAATCAAACACCCAACCCCAGAAAATACAGACAAGTTTACTAGTTATGTTTTACCACTAGCAATATATTATTTTACTAAGTTGAAAAATATAATAAGTGTAGGATTTGGTGATTACAATCAACCTAGAGCGTATACTACTAACTCAGCAGGTTATGAGGGTTTTATTAAATCATACAACATATTAGGTCCTTTAGTGAAAGAAGTGTTGGAGAAGAAAAAAATAGATATTACCTTCATTAATAGAGATTCACATTATATAAACTTAGAGAATGTATAGTAAAATAAGTCATTTAGAGTATTATTTACCTACTAAAGTAGTTACTAATGAAGATTTATCTAATGAGTTAGATGGGTTTAAAATAGATAAAGCACTTAGGATTGGTATTAGACAAAGACATATTGCTGATAAAAACCAAACATCAGTAGATTTGGCCTATGAAGCAGGTAAAAAAATACTATCTAAGTTTGATAAAAATGATATTGACTATTTAATCTTTGTTACCGAAACAGGTGACTACAGACTACCTAATAGTGCTAATATATTACATGAACGTTTAGGTTTAAGAAAAGATGCTGGTTCAATAGATATAATTCAAGGATGTACTGGTTTGCCTTATGCTTTAAGTATGGCTAAAGGATTAATTAGCGCTGATATATCATCCAATGTTCTCATATTAATAGCAGATGCTTATTCTAAAATAATACATCCTAAAGATAAAGTACTAAGAACTATATTTGGGGATGCAGGGTCAGGATTAATAGTAAGTAAATCAAATGAACAACAAATATTTGATTTTATATTTGGTACTGATGGTTCTGGTAAAGACAACTTAATAGTTAAAAATGGAGGAGTAAGACACCCCTTTGATCCTATTAGTGAAGATATAGTATACGGTTCAGGAAACATTTACAGTGATAATCACTTGTATATGAATGGCCCTGGTGTATTTAAGTTTACAGATTCTACTGTTCCTAATTTAATCCAAAACACATTAGATAAAAATAAAGTAACTAGGGAAGATATAGATTTATTTTTAATGCATCAAGCAAATAAAAATATGTTAGAACATTTAAGACAAAAATCCGATATACCTTCAAATAAGTTTTATTGTGATATATCTGATATTGGTAATACTGTATCTAGTTCACTTGTTATAGCATTAAAACGTTGTTTAGATAGAGGAATAGTTAATCAAGGTGATAAAATACTATTAGCTGGATTTGGAGTAGGTTTATCTTGGTCTGGCACTGTAATAAAAATATAATGGAAAAAATAACATTTTGCATACCAAGTAAGTCTAACTTACGCTATTTAAAAACTTGTATTCCATCTATTAGAAAAAATGCTTATAGAAAGGATCATGATATTATCATCTTTGTTGACTCAGATGAAGATGGTACAGTCGAGTGGTTAGAACAAGTTAAAGAAAAATATGATTTAACATATTATGTAAACCCATATTTAGGTAAAAAATTATTTGGGATTGGTAAAGCATATGACTATTGTATAGAGCATTCAACAACGGATATATTCATGATCTTCCATGCTGATATGATGTTAGGTATTAATGCTGATTTAAACGCATTTAACCACTTAAAAAGCAAGACAGTTGTATGTTCAACACGGGTTGAACCCCCAATTCATCCCAATGCTGGTGAAAAAATACTAGAACATTTTGGGATGTGGCCTGAAGAATTCAAATCAAAAGAATTTGATGAATTTGTTGAATTACAACTTAATAATGACCAAGTAACAGAAGGTATATTTGCACCTTGGATGATGTATAAAGAAGAATTTTTAACCATAGGTGGACATGATCCTAGATTACATTCAGCTAGAGAAGATTCGGATGTATTTAATCGTTTATTGCTGGGTGGATTTGAATTTAAACAACCATGGAATAGTTTAGTTTATCATTTAACAGGCAGGGGGGGACAATTTCAACATGGTAAAGTAACTCAAGATGAGACACAAAAAAGCGATGAATGGAGGCAATTAATGAATAATTCTACCAGGGAATTTATCAGAAAATGGAAATCTACAGTCAAACACACTCCACTAATGAAACCTATAGTATCTCCTATTTATAATATTGGGATTCAAATAGTAAATGGTAATGAAAATTTATTAGGAACATTAGAACCTTGGGCTCACAATATTTATATTGATGTAGATTATGGCGATTACATAGATAAAGAACAACCTAATACTGAAGATAATTTAATACTTAAGCTTTATCCTATTGGTGAAAAACCTAAAAACGATATAGTTATAAGAATAGACGGAAAAATGTTTACCCAACAGGATTTCTTATATTTACAAGAAATGGGTAATATTATTTCTAAAAGTGGTGAAATAGGAAAATTTAAAGTAGGTAATTTAGTTATAGAAATTAACAAAATTTCTGAAATTCAATCTAATTTAGTAGATTATGAATCTTAAAATGATTAAATGTATTAAATGCAACAAAGATATGCCCGAATTAAGATTAACTAAATTTGGGTATAATTTTTGTGTTAATTGTTCTACAGTTGGGGCTAAAAAAGGAGTACCTGTAGTAAGAGGTACTGGTGATCATACTTGGAATGAAATTGAAATAGTAGAAGAGAATGAATACACTGATACTAGATGGAGAGATGATCTTGATCCAGATGAGCATCTAGTTGAATTTGGAATTGAATAATATGCCAAAACCAAAACCATTATCTAAGGAAATGATAGTGGCAGCTCAAGCTAATACTAAATCAAATATGGCTGCTGCCAGATATTTGCATGTTTCTTATCAACATTATAAGAGATATGCTAAAATGTATAAATTATTTGAAACTCATAAAAACCAAAGTGGGAAAGGTATACCTAAATTTTTAAAAGGTAAAGGCAAAGAACCCGCTCTTTTAGACATAATTGAAGGAAGAGTATCAGCTTCTCATTTTTCTCCTGCAAAAATAAAGTATCGTTTAATAGAAGCTGGATATTTATTAGAGCAATGTTCAAAATGTGGCTTTAATGAACGAAGAGTTCTTGACTATAAAATGCCACTGTTGTTACACTTTAAAGATAATAATAAATCTAATTATAGTCAAAATAATATAGAATTATTATGTTATAATCACTATTTTCTTACAGTAGGAGACATTTTTACTGATAAAGATAAACAACAAATAGAATCTCATAGAGAACACTTCAAAACCACTGATGCAGTAAATTGGGAATTAGATGATTATGATGTTGAAAGGTTTAAAGAATTGGGACTTATAGACGATGATGATGAAACTCACCAATATATTTCAAGAATATGAAACGAAGTAAAAAACATTCTAAGTTAGTCCGAGATTATGATACCCAAAAATCTAAACACTTAGAAAAACTGGCATCAAAGACTTTGGATAATGACGAAAAATTTCGTAAATTGAAATCAAAACCAATTAAAGGTAATTTTCTTAAAAGCTTTTAAAATGAAAATTCGAAAAATAGAATTTGACACTGAAGAAGAAATGGAAAGAGCAATTAATGAAAGTAATTATAAATTTCATAAATTTGTAGTTGATTCCGCTCTTAAAAATCTTGAATCAGAAAAAAAAGAAATTACTATAATGTCTATTTTAACTAAAGATACAAATACTGTATTTGATATTATTTTAGAACCTGAATACATGGTAGAAACTTTAGAAACTAATTTACCATTAATGGAAGACTTTGAAGATTATGAGCGTTGTCAAAAAATAGTTGACGCAATAAATTATCTTAAATCAAAACAATAATCATGAAAAACTTTATTACAATTGTTGTGTGTGGGATTATTCTGCCTTTAATGATGGCATTTACTAACATTAAACAATCAAAACAAATTAAAGTAACTAATTTAAAACCAAAAACTATAGTTGAAGTTAAAGTTCAACCTAAAGTAGAATTAATAGAAACCGAATTCAAAGGACATAATGAATTTTTAGATGCAATTGGCCATAGAGAAAGTGGTAATAGATACAATATTGTAAATAAATTTGGATACATGGGTAAATATCAGTTTGGTAAATCTACTCTTAAAGGGTTAGGATTTAAAGTTACCCAGCATGAATTTTTAAATAGCCCCTATATCCAAGAAAAAGCAATGCAATCTTTATTAGAACATAATCGTAAAAAATTAAAAAAGCAGATTGATAGATACTGTGGACAAACATTTCAGGGTATTTATATTACGGAATCTGGGGTTCTTGCAGCGGCCCATTTGGCGGGTGCAGGAAATGTTCGTAAATTCTTTAGAAAAGGATATGAATTTAAAGATGGGTTTGGAACAAAAATGACAACTTATATGACACAATTTAGTGGCTATCATTTAAATTTATAATATTTATAACCAAAAAAATTATGGCAAGATTAGTTGTAGGAAATTATATTGATAAACCCAAAAAGAAAAGACCTGGAATACATGCAAAAACTAAATCCAGTAAAATAAAAAGTAGCAAAAATTATGTTAAACAATATAGAGGACAGGGTAGATAGAATGGATATAACGGTAACATCTTTATTTAATTCTATGACAGATAAAGATTTTATGGCACTGCATGAAGCGGGCCAATTGAAAAACTTTTGTGATGCTCTATCTATAGATTTACAACCGAGTAAAAATGAAAAAAATAACACTTACACAGCATGAATGGTATGATGCCATGAAACTTCCTACACCTCATAGGAAT
>CAACVC010000099.1_pt1 | contig 19505 bp, 31 predicted proteins | sample 2381761 | NCBI WGS metagenome assembly CAACVC01 (sample SAMEA5211966, study PRJEB30684) | marine metagenome | biome: Marine; feature: Epipelagic; material: Water | collected 2015-10-15 | depth 45 m
TGGTTGAGTGAGTAAAGTTCCCATATAAGATAGAGCAAGGGTTCACAGGTATATAGACAGGTGACCTACTCACTACTTACACACCAACACACTAACAAGATAAGAAGAGGAATGAATAAGAAATTAAAGTTGTATACTATAGCCGCTCTGGTTGGCTATTGGTTTACTCTAATTACAATGACATCAATTAATTATTTATGATTAAATTATTTAAGTATTTATTTTTACCTTATTTATTAATTATATTATATGCCGCTAGTGTTGGGCGTGAGTCTATGCCTTCTATATTATTAAAAGAGTATTTAATCTTTATGAGTCTATTAGTAATGTATGATTTATTAAAATACATTAAAAGACACATTTAAGCCACAAACTGCGACATGTTGTCCAGATGCCTATTTTTTTCTTTAATCCGTTTTAAAACCTGATATTGAGAGATTAACTATTTTTTTGCAGATTTTTTATTTACATACAAAATAATCTAGTGCCTGACAGGGTGCGGCGGTGCAGGGCTCTTGGTAGCCTTGCAGTCTGGGAACGGACTTTCAACGACCTCTTACTCTGGGCTAGTTGTCTCTAAGCTGTCAGGAAAGCCCACTCAAGCCAAAGGCGGACTCCTAGCGGAGTAGTAGGTTGGCTTCTTTTGTTTGTCTCATAATATTTATTATGACTGATGAGCTGTCAGCAACAGCGAAACAAACTAAACGGAGTCTTTATATAATGAAGATATCTAAAAAAGTTGCTAAAATGCAGAACGCTGAGAGCTTGGCTAAGTACCAAGACGAGCAGAATAAAAACGAGCATTTTGCGGCTTACAATAAAGAGACTGACAAAGCTAAAAAAGTTAAGATGTTGGCTGAAGCAGTTAAAGAAGGTTGGCTGTAACATTTATAATTTGTTATGGTTGCCAAACACTAGAGCACATGTTCAACGAAATACAAATTAATAAGATTGGTTTTGTATCTGGTGGGCGTGAGCTCTTGGACTCGCAAGAGTCTATTTTTACTGAGTCACTAGAAGATGAGCTCACACTAGAGCAAAAACTAGAGCTTCATAAAAAAAGATACTTTGCGAGATATTAAACTCAACATGTATAGGCGGTTGACTTTTAGCCGCCTTGCATTTAAACTAAAATAAACAAACAAACAACGGAGTAAAAACTATGTCAAGAGCATATCCATTATGGGTTAGCACGTGGAACAATACATATTCCAACGCTAACGCTAAAAGCATGGGCGTTAAAAATAACGCTAGTGCACAATCTAACGTTTATATTGGTACGTCTGCTTCTAATAGTTATGATTTTTTAAATCATACTTTAGATGTTTCAGACAATAACAAAGAGAAGACGTTTAGATTCTTTGTAGACAATGAGCTAGTTAAAACGGCAACGTATAACAAAAATAAAAAAACTATGCACGTGTCAGACATGGAGTCAAAACTAAAAGAGCGTTTTTTCCAAAAGTGGAAGGACGAAGAGGCGGACAAGGAAGCGGCGTTCAGGAATGAGCGTTACGCTGAGAGACTAAGAGTCAACGGCTTTAGAGACTAACAACAACAAAAACAAAGGAGCGTTTAATATGTCATGGTTGATATATAAAGGCAAAGTTATTGGGACGTATACGTTTATATATGCCCAAAAAGTTTGGGGTTTACTCCCATTCTAAACATAGAGCGAAACAGGGCGGAGCTTTCCGCCTTGTCTCTGGGTCATGCCCAGACTGATGAGCTCAGAAGGAGTATATAGTCTGCGTCCAACGTGAGACGACAGGGTCAAGCCTTTGGGTCACGCTTTGCGTTTTAATCAGCTTGTAATTACAATTAATAGAGTTAATGACTCTATCGGAGATAGGCGGCTATAATTAGCCTTGAACACTATGCGAGTTATTCGTTAATCAATCAGGTGTTGGCTTCCTGATACCGCCTACTCCACCAAAAGACTAGACGGCGTTTTTATTAACTAACAAACAAACGGAGCAAACATGATAGACTATAATTTCATAAGTAAAGGAAGACTAGACGGCGTAGTGGTTGACGTTGCTATGCCTGTTAAAATTCCTGCATTAAGTCTAAAAAAAGCTATTGCAAAGTTTTCACCAAAAGAAAATTGTAGCATGGCTGTTATATATTGGACTAGCAGGAAGGGTAACGAGTCTAAAAAAGTTATTTCTATGCCACACGTGACAAGGAAGCAAAGGAAGGGCAAATGATTGAAATATTTTTAGATGCACCAATGGAGCTCAAGGTTTTACTCTTGGGCTTCATGGTTTTATTAATCAAAGAAGCATTAACAGAGAAGGACTAGACGGCGTATGAAAAATGACATTGTAATAGACATGTTGGCTGACTTATGGACTAATGATATTATTGATTTAGTATGCAAAGGTAAACATAAAGAAGCTATTAGTGTTGGCGTAAAAATGGGCTTAACTAAAAAATATATTAAGCAAATAATAAAGGACTATAAAAACAAATGAAGAGTATAAAACAAATAAAAGACTCTCTGTCTTGGGAGCAATCTCAGGACAGCAGAGCCAATGTTTGTATTTCTTATTTAGGTCAAAAGACAAAACCTAATTTAATTAATGAGACTAACATTGAAGACTTGACGGCGTATTTAAAAAAGCGTGGTATCAAAGGTTCTACTGTCAATAGATATTTAGCTAGTCTAAGTAAGATATTGAAGTATGCCTATAATAGACCAAGCGTTTACAATATGACTAGACTGCCGCACATAGTATGGCAGGAAGAGTCTAAGGCTAGACTAAGATTTATGACACCAGACGAAGAGCAGACTATGATTAGACTATTGGGCAAGAGTCCATACTTGAGTCTATTTTTATTTTTGCTTGATACTGGCGTTAGACTAGGCGAAGCATTGTCTTTTAAAAAAGATGCAATACAAAGACTAGACGGCAAATACTTTATTGTATTATATGCAGACGAAACTAAAAACAATACGACTCGGAGTGTACCGTTGACTAGACGGTGTGTTTCTATGTTAGAAAAAACAGGTGATTTTAGTCACTTAAATTATAACATGGCGGAGCGTGTATGGACTAGGTTGCGTAAAGATATGGGACTAGACGGTGATAAACAATTTGTTATACACTGTTTGCGTCACACGTGTGCTTCAAGACTAGCTCAATCAGGTAAAGTAGAGTTACACTTTATTAAGGAATGGTTGGGTCATAAGTCTTATAACATGACGTTAAGGTATGCCCATTTAATGCCTAAAAATCTATTAAAAGCTGTCACAATATTGGAAGACTACGAGTAAAGTACCCATAGTAGATAGCACAAATTAACACATAAACTTATAGGAGTTAATATTGACCAAGATACTAGAAATAATGCCTACATTCCCAGACCAACAAGTCAATGAGAAGGACATGGCTGAGAGAGGCAAGAATAGAACCAACAAAAGACTCAATAGTCATATTGAGCGAGAAGAAGAGAGTGTTACCAGTTACGGTAAAGTAATGGTAGCTAATACAATCAGACCTTTAGCAATGCACATAGGTGACTGGATAAAACGTACATCTGAACGGACTATTTGTAAACCGCCTATTGCTTTCACTAAACTATGTGAAGTTGAACCTGAGATATTAGCGTTAATTACAGGTAAACACATAATTAATACAATCACACAATATAAACCATTGACTGCTACATGTATTAGTCTTGGTGGTAAAGTAGAGACTGAAATTGCATTAAAGAATTTTAGATACTTGAACCCAGAATTATACGATACGGTCAAGCAAGACTTAGACAAAAGGTCTTGGAATTACACTTACAAGCGTAGAAAACTAAGAGAGAGTTCTAAACGAGATAACATTATGTCTTGGGAAGAATGGACTACGCCAACTAAACTACACGTAGGACTCAGACTTGTTGAGTTAATGATAGAGTCTACTGGTATGATAGAGATAGGTGTAGAAACTATTAAACATAAAAAAGCTAAGATTATAAAACAGACTCAAAAGACTAGAGACTGGATTAAGAATAGAAATGCTTTTAATGAGTTATTAAATCCTGAGTACATGATGACAGTCATGCCGCCTAAAATGTGGGACTCAGTTCATGGTGGCGGTTACTGGACAAAAGAGTTACCAGAATTAGATTTAGTAAAACAAAAGAACAAAATGTTTGCACGTGAATTAGCAAACTTTGACATGCCTAAAGTATACAGGGCGGTAAATGCAATGCAATCAACCGCATATAAAATAAACAATTACATATTAGGCGTTATGGCAGAGGCTTGGGATAGAGGACTTGCTATCGGTGGTATGCCACCAATTAAAAATCTTGAAGTTCCAAACAAGCCTCTTGACATAAAAGATAACAAAGACTCAAGACGCAAATGGAAGAAGGAAGCAGTCATAGTGCATACAGAAAATGCACGTATGTTTTCTAAAAGAATGTTGTATGCAAAAATATTATGGCTTGGTGACAAGTTTAAAAATTATGCTACAGTTTACTTTCCGTTGCAATTTGATTTTAGAGGAAGAGCATATTGCGTACCTGCATTTTTAAATTATCAATCTATTAATGGTGCAAAGGCTTTATTGTCTTTTGCTACAGGTAAAGCAATCACAAAAGAAAACAGAGGTGACTTTTGGTTGGCTGTGCATGGTGCAAATATGTATGGCAATGATAAAATATCATTAACTGATAGAGTCAAATGGGTTGAAGACAATGAAGACTGGATATTAAAATGTGTTGATGACCCATTTACAAATAGACAGTGGGAAGACGCAAGTAATGCTTTTCAATTTTTAGCATGGGCTGAAGAGTGGAAAAGATTTAAAGCTGAAGGTTATGGCTTTGTGTCTAACATTGTAGTTAATGTTGATGGTTCTTGTAATGGTTTACAAATTTACTCTTTAATGTTGAGAGACAAAAAAGCAGGTGAGTTAGTAAACTTGTTACCAAGTGATAAGCCAAGAGACATTTATCAATTAGTTGCAAACTCAGTTATTGAGACACTAAAACAACATGCGGCAGAAGGCAGACCGTATGCACAACAATGGCTTGACTATGGAGTTAAGCGTTCAACTACTAAAAGAAGTATTATGACTATCTGTTATGGAAGTACCAGATATTCTTGTACGGACTTTGTGGTTGAAGATATAACTAAACGTAAAGACAAAGGAGAGATGCACCCTTTTGTTGATGATATGTTTAAACCTTCATCATACTTAGCTAGTATAATCTGGGATAGTATTGGTGATAATTTAAAATCAGCAAGAGTTGGTATGAAGTTTTTACAAGATATAGCACGTATTGTATCTAAGTTACAGTTGCCTATACATTGGGTTACACCAGTTGGTTTTCCAGTGTATCAATCTTACCCTGAGATGAAGTCTAAAAGAGTTAAGGCTATGTTAATGGGTGAAGTTATAAAACCACGTATCAATGTAGAAGATGATAAGACTGATAGACTCAGAATGTCTAATGGAGTTGCACCTAATCTGGTTCACTCTGTAGACTCTGCGGCTATGATAGAAACTGTCAATGTTGCATTAGATAATGGTATAATTAACTTTTGTAATGTGCATGACTCCTTCGGTACTACTGCGGCAGACGTAGAAGTATTAAATAAAAGCCTAAGAGAAGCCTTTATTACAATGTTTACTGAAAATGATATATTAGAGAATTTCAGAGATGATGTATTAAGACAACTTCCTGAAGATGCTGAAGGCAATAAGCCTAAATTACCTGATGTTCCGCAAAAAGGTGATTTAGATATTAATGAATTGCGGAAAAGTGAGTTCTTCTTTGCGTAAGCAAAGTAAAGTACCCATAGTAGACAATAAAAAAGGAGACTTAACAATATGTCTAAAAACAACAATGTAAGGATTGTTACGCCAATCGGTATTTCACAATACGCATGGCTTACAACTCCTGATACACAATTTGATGCAGATGGTCATTATAAGACTAATCTTATTGTGAGTGCAAAAGAGTCTCAGTCAGTTGTCAAAGCGATTGATGATGAGATGAAGAAAAGTATTACTCTTGCTAAAGAGAAGACTAAAGGTAAAGAACCTAAAATGGCTAATCTTCCGTTTGAAGAAGAAATCATTGAAGGCAAACCTACTGGAAATCTTATCTTCAAGTTTAAGACAAAAGCTAAAATCATAACTAGAGATGGTAAAGTTATTCCAAATAAAGTTGCTATCTTTGATAGTTCTGGGAAACCTATGGTTGATGCTAACGTCTGGTCAGGTAGTGAAATGAAAGTATCAGCAGAATTGATACCTTATTTTACAGCTATGGCAGGTGCAGGAGTAAGTCTAAGGTTAAGAGCAGTGCAGATAACTAAACTTGTAGAGGGTGGAGCAGGTAACTCAAAAGGTTACGGCTTTGACGAAGTTAAAGATGGTTATGTTGCACCAGAAGATAAGACATTTGAAAATGAAGTGGCAAACTCGCAAACTGACTTCTAATCAAGTAGGTCTTAAATATGGTTTTAGGTCAGGCTTGGAGATAGCAATATCAGAAGAGCTTGACTTAAATAAAGTTAAATATGAATTTGAATCAATAAAATTAAAGTATACCGTACCAGAAAAAGTACACACGTATACACCTGACTTTTATTTAAAAGATAAAGATTTCTTTATAGAAACAAAAGGGTTGTTTACTTCATCAGATAGAAAAAAGATGAGGTTTATAAAAGAACAACACCCTAAATTAGATATTAGATTTATCTTTAGTAATAGCAGACAAAGAATTAGTAAAAAAAGTAAAACAACTTATGGAATGTGGTGTGAAAAATATGGTTTTAAATATGCAGACAAACATATTCCTATTGAATGGTTATGATGGAAGATAAAGATATAAAAGAATATCATAATCTAGTTAATAAATTAGAAACAATGAACAACAAAAGAAAAGAAACAAAGTATATAGTTATTCATAGCAGTGAGTCTTCTCCTAAAGAAGATTTTGATGTTAAAGATATTGATACTCAACACCGTAAAGATGGTTTGTTTTCTTGTGCGTTCCATAAAATAATAAAAAGAGATGGGACTATACAAGATGGTAGAGATATACAAATAGCAGGAGCTCATATTGCAGATGGTTCTTTAAAGTTGTCTAATAAAAATTCTATAGGTGTCTGCCTTGTTGGCGGAAAATCTATTGATGGTCAGCCTGATTGTAACTTCACGTTCAAACAGTATACCGCTTTGGTAACCCTTATTAAAAAGTTGAAACAGGATTACAATGAGGTTGATGTAGTAGGTCACAGAGATGTGACAGACTCCGTATCTCCACACTTTGATGTAACAGAGTTGTTGAGATAGTTTGTTGGGGTGGCAGAGAAGCGAGAGTGGAAACTGTCACCTCTAAATAATCTAACAAAAAATTTTTATGCAAAAAACAGAAAGTGAATTTTTATATCATACATCATGTGATAACTGCAATTCTAGTGATGCCAACTCCGTCTATTCTGACGGACATACATATTGTTTTTCATGTAACACAACAACAAAAGGAAATGATTTGAATAATCCAATCGCAACAGAAACCAGTAAAGAATTTATTGAAGGTAGTATTACAGAGTTAAGTAAACGTAAAATTAATTACAACACAGTTCAAAAATTTAATTATCAATCTGGTGCATGGTTTGGTAGACCATGTCAAATAGCAAACTACTATAACAAAGACAAAGAATTAGTTGCACAAAAACTAAGATACCCTGATAAAACTTTTCAGTGGTTAGGTGATGCAAGAGAAGCAGGTTTGTTTGGTCAGCATTTGTGGAGAGACAAAGGTAAGATGTTGATTATTACAGAAGGCGAGATAGATGCAATGAGTATATCTGCTATTAACCAGAATAAATTTCCTGTTGTCAGTATTAAATCAGGAGCTCAAGGAGCTAAGAGAGATATACAAAGAGAGCTTGAATGGATTGAAGGCTTTGACTCTGTTTACTTTTGTTTTGACCAAGATGAACAAGGTAAGAAGGGTGCAATAGAATGTGCAAAATTACTTACACCTAACAAAGCAAAGATATGTACGTTACCATTAAAAGATGCTAACGAAATGATACTTGCAAACAAAGTAAAAGAATTAACAGATTGTATATGGTCAAGTAAAGCATACAGACCTGATGGTATTATTTTAGGTGCAGATATTTGGAATGATATACAAAAAGAAGATACTTATGTAACAGCACAATATCCATTTGAATGTTTAAACGCAAAGACTCATGGACTACGTAAAGGTGAGCTTGTTACAGTAACAGCAGGTAGTGGAGTTGGTAAGTCTAGCTTTTGTAGACACGTAGCTCTAAGTTTATTAGAACAAAAATATACTGTTGGTTACATAGCACTAGAAGAAAGTGTTAAACGTAGTGCACTTGGTATTATGGGTGTGCATCTAAAGAAACCTTTACACTTAACAAGAGAGGGAATTGATGAGACACAATTACATACCGCCTTTACCTCTACTATTGGTAATGGCAATTTTTATTTATATAATCACTTCGGAGCAAGTGCCGCAGATAACTTACTATCCAAGATAAGATATTTAGCAAAGGCATGTAATGTAGACTGGGTAATACTAGACCATTTACACATGGCATTGTCTGCATTAGGTGATGAACATACTAATGATGAAAGAAAACTTATAGATTATTTTGTAAGTAAACTTAGAACATTAGTAGAAGAGACAGGCATTGGATTAATTTTAGTTAGTCACTTACGTAGGTCAACAGAAGGTGACAAAGGTTTTGAAGATGGTAAGCAAGTAACTCTTAGTAGTCTTAGAGGAAGCCAGTCCATAGCTCAACTATCTGACATGGTGCTTTCCATGAGTCGTGACTTAAAAGCAGAAAACAATATTGCTAAGTTACAAATATTAAAGAATAGATTTTCTGGTGAGACAGGCAACGCATGTAGTTTACATTATGATTTAGAAACAGGTTGTTTAGCTGAAGTTAAAGCAGAGGTATTAGATGACTTCTAATGAATTAAAAAGAAAACGACAAATGATGACATGGACTATGTATGTTATGGACGCTGTTGCTAAAGCTAAGAGAACAAAATCAACAGTAACATTACATGTAGGAAAAGAAAGTTCTGCTATGTTATTACAAGACGCATTGTTGTCTTTAGCATTTAGCGGAGAAGATGCGGCTTGGAATGTTCAAATAGAAGCACACACATTACATTAATATGACACAACTACCACAAGTAACTAAGAAAATATTAAATGCAGATTACGTACAACTGACATGGAGCGATATAAACTCTGACAGCTCATGGAAAACTTTAAAAGATGCTATGAATAGTACACCAACAATTTGTATATCAACTGGTTGGTTAATTAAAAAAGATAAAGATGTTCATATCATAGTTGCTGATGTAAACTTTGAAGACAATGGTACTCTTGGAGATGTAGGTAACATAACCACAATACCATCAAGCAACGTATTAAAAATTAGAAAGATAAGATTATGAGATATTGTTTTGATATAGAAACAGATGGATTTTTAGATACAGCTACTAAAGTTCATTGCATTATACTAAAAGATATAGACACAAACCAAGTGTTACATTTAAACAACGCACAGGCTGTAAAGAAATTAGAAGAAGCAGAATTAATTATTGGTCACAACATTATTAAGTTTGACATACCAGTTCTTAAAAAGTTTTATAATTTAAAATCAAAAGCAAAAGTTTTTGATACTATAGTAGCAACAAGATTGTTATTCCCTGATATTAAAGACCAAGATTTTAAACATAAGAATTTTCCAAGAGACTGTATTGGCAGACACAGCTTGAAAGCGTGGGGTAACAGGGTGGGCGAATATAAAGAACAGTTTGATACAGATTGGAAAGAATTTAGTGTGGGTATGCTAGAGTATTGTATTCAAGATGTTCAAGTGACTCACACTTTATTCAACATGATTGAGAAAAAAGGTTATTCACAACAAGCAATGGACTTAGAACATTATGTTGCTGACTTAATATTTAAACAAGAACAATATGGTTTTACTTTTAATAAAGAGAAAGCCCAAGAGTTATATACAAAGTTAAACACTAGAAGGATAGAGTTAGAAGAACAATTACAAAAAATATTCTTACCTATTACAGAGAAGAGAGTATCAGAAAAAACAGGTAAACAATTAAAAGATAGAGTTACAGTTTTCAATCCTAGTTCACGTCATCACATAGCTGATAGATTAAAAACTAAGTATGGTTGGGAAGCTAAAGAATTTACTAATGATGGTAAACCAAAACTAGATGATACTGTATTAAGTAAACTGGAATATCCTGAAGCAAAAATTTTATGTGAACATTTCTTATTAGATAAAAGAATTGCACAACTAGCTACAGGTACACAGGCATGGTTAAAACATGAAAAGAATAATAAGATACATGGTACTTGCAACACTAACTCTACAGTTACAGCACGTGCAAGTCATTCGTTTCCAAACATGGCTCAAGTTCCAAGTGTGTCTGTACCTTTTGGTAAAGAATGTAGAAGTTTATTTACTGTACCTAATGGTAAGAAGTTAGTAGGTATAGATATATCAGGATTAGAAGTTAGAATGTTAGCTCACTTTATGTCTAAGTATGACAATGGTGAGTACACAAAAGTTGTATTAGATGGTGACATACATACAGAGACACAGACTCTTGCAGGTTTAGACTCAAGAGATTTAGCAAAGCGTTTTTACTATTGCTTTTTATATGGTGGTGGCGTTAAACGTATTGCAGAAGTAACTGGTAAAAAAGTTGGTGAAGCATCTAAGATTAAAAAAAGATTCTTAAATAATTTACCTGCTCTTAGTAAACTAATAGAGCAAGTACAATTAGCGGCAGAGAGAGGACACATAGTTGGTCTTGATAAGAGACAGATTAAAGTTCGTTCAGCACACGCCGCATTAAATACATTGTTACAAAGTGCAGGTGCACTGGTGTGTAAACAATGGCTAGTTGAGTTTGATAAATTAGTTAAGGATATTCCTGAAACCCAACAGGTAGTTTGGGTGCATGACGAAATACAGGTTGAGTGTCTTGATAAAGATGCAGAGACCGTTGGTAGGTTAGCTGTCAAAGCCATTGAATGTACTGGCAAACACTTCCAATTAAGACTCCCATTAACAGGAGAATATAAAATAGGTAACAACTGGAGTGAGACACATTAATGAATAAGAAGTTTGACAAAGACCTGAAGTATGGACAGGAACGAGAGAATAGGATTGTATCTATACTTGATAAAGATAAAACAAAACTAGAAGTAAAGACTGAGAGAGACTGGTGGCAGAAGTCTGGTAACATGTGTATTGAAGTAGAGTGTTATGGTAAGCCGTCAGGTATTATGGCAACAGAAGCAGACTACTGGGTTCACATACTAGCTGATGGTGATAAAGATTTTGTCCGTATGATTTTTGATACGTCAACCATTAAAAAATTGACAAAAAAATATATGAAGAATATCAGAAGTGGCGGTGATGGTAACAAGAGTAGGTTTGTTTTAGTTCCGTTGTCTGAATTATTTTTAAAAAGAAACGTACAATAGGAGAAGACATGAGTGATAAACTAAAAGGTCGTAAGGTATTGTTAATAGATGGTGATATTTTATTATATCAAATAGCTCTTAACAATGAAGTAGATACTCATTGGGGTGATGGCTTATGGACATTACATTGTGATGAGAATAAATGTAAGGCTGATGTTGATGCTGTAATAGATGACTTAGGTTCATCATTAGAAGCTGACGATTATGTTGTTGCATTAACTGATAGTAGTAATTTTAGAAAAGATGTACTACCATCATACAAAGATAACAGAAGAAACAAACGTAAGCCAATGGTATTAAAAGCATTACGTAACTATGTTATGGATAAACATAATGGAGTTCAGTGGAAAAACTTAGAAGCTGATGATGTTATGGGTATCATGGCTACTGAACCAACAAACGAAGAACGTATTGTAGTTAGTATAGATAAAGATTTACGAACAATTCCATGTAACTTATCTGCTAATGGTTTAACAGTAGAACAAATACCAGAGAAACTAGCTAACTATCAATTTATGATACAGACATTAACAGGTGATAAGGTTGATGGTTATGATGGCATAGATGGTGTTGGTGTAGTAACTGCTAATAAACTAATACAAAAATATACTAATGTTCCATTAAAAGATTTATGGAAAGTTGTTAAAGGTATATACAAAGACAAAGGTTACACTGCTAAAGAAGCACTAGCTCAAGCTAGAGTTGCTAGAATACTAAGGCATGGTGACTACAATAAAAAAACAGGTAAGGTAAAACTATGGACGATAAGATAGACCCAATAAAAAATCCACCGCACTATACTAACAAAGAGATAGAGCCCATTGATTATATAATATCTAATGGTCTCTCGTACTGCGAAGGTAATGTTGTTAAGTACATAACACGTTGGCGTGGCAAAGGTGGCATTGATGATTTAAAAAAAGCAAAAGTATACATTGATTTCATTATAGAAAAAGAAGGTGTAACTAAAATCAGTGACAAATGATAGAACATAAACATATTATTATTAGAGCAGAGGTTACTAAGCCACCACAAGATATACGTAAAGTAAAAAAGTGGTTACGCAAATTAGTTAAAGCTATAGGTATGCGTCCTCTTGGTAAACCTACTGCTGTTTATGTAAATAAGATAGACAACAAAGGAATTACTGCGGTGCAGTGTATAGAAACTTCACACATTGCATTGCATTGTTGGGACGAAACATCTCCTGCTGTGTTACAACTAGATGTTTATACATGTAGTAACTTAGATAAAGAAATAGTTTTATTATTCTTAGATGACTTTGAACCAGTTAAAGTAGATTACGCAGTAATAGATAGAGCAGAATTTATAGATATATTAAAAAAGAAAGAAAGAGTTAGATTATGATAGATTATAGTAGAGATGAATTACTTACAGACTTTGGTAAGACAACATTAAAAGATAGATATTTATTACCACAAGAAAGTTCACCGCAAGATGGTTTTCTTAGAGCGGCAAAAGCCTTTTCAGATAATGATGAGATGGCAGAAAGAATTTATAACTACGCATCTAAACTTTGGTTTATGTTTTCTACACCTGTTTTGTCTAACGCAGGTAGTAAAAGAGGTATGCCTATCTCATGTTTTTTAAATTACGTAGGTGATAGTAGAGAAGGATTAACAGGACACTATACAGAAAATGCTTGGTTAGCTTCAGTGGGTGGTGGTATCGGTGGTTACTGGGGACACGTAAGAAGTGATGGTACTATGACATCTGGTGGTTCACAATCATCAGGTTCAATTCCATTCTTACATGTAGTAGACTCAGAGATACTTGCTTTCTCACAAGGTAAAACAAGACGTGGTAGTTATGCGGCATACATGGACATCTCACACCCAGAGATTATAGAATTTATGGAGATGCGTAAACCTAGTGGTGGTGACGTGCACAGAAAATGTTTAAACTTACATCATGGTATTAACATTAGTGATGAGTTTATGCAGTTAATTGATAATTGTATTAAAGAACCAACGTATGATGATACTTGGAATCTTGTAGACCCACATACAAAAAAAGTTGTACGTACTATATCAGCTAGAGAATTATGGCAAAAGATTTTAGAAACTAGAGTAGCTACAGGAGAACCTTATCTTTCTTTTATTGATACTATTAATGATGCGTTACCTGAATCGCAAAAGAAATTAGGATTAGAAGTACATCATTCTAATTTATGTACTGAAATAACTTTACCAACAAGTGACAACAGGACAGCAGTGTGTTGTTTGTCTTCTGTAAATTTAGAAAAGTATGATGAATGGAAGAATGATTCTTTATTTATACCAGACTTAATTAGATTCTTAGATAATGTATTACAATATTTTATAGACTATGCACCTGAAGAATTATTTAGAGCTAGGTTTAGTGCTAACAATGAAAGAAGTTTAGGTCTAGGTGCTATGGGATTTCATGCGTACCTACAATCTAAAGGTATACCATTTGAATCTGCATTAGCTAAAGCTATGAATTTAAAAATATTTAAAACAATGAAAGCACAGGCAGTAGAAGAATCTAAAAGACTAGCAATTAAAAGAGGAGAAGCACCAGACATGGAAGGTACTGGTATGCGTAATGCACACTTGTTAGCTATTGCTCCTAATGCTTCGTCTTCTATTATTTGTGGTACTACATCACCATCAATAGAACCATACAGAGCTAATGCTTATGTGCAAAAAACTATGTCAGGTTCGTTTTTAGTTAAGAATAAATACTTAGAAAAATTATTAGAAAAGAAGGGAATAAATAATGATAAGACTTGGACTTCAATACTTGCTAATAGAGGCTCAGTGCTTCATGTTAAAGAGTTGTCTGATTATGAAAAAGATATATTTAAAACTGCGATTGAAATTAACCAACAATGGGTAATAGAACATGCGTCTGATAGACAACAATATATTTGTCAAGGTCAATCAGTAAATGTATTTGTTCCTGCTGATGTTAATGTAAAAGAATTACATGAGATACACATGTTAGCATGGAAAAGAAAACTTAAAACATTATACTACTGCCGTTCAGAAGCAATTAAACGTGCAGAATTAGTATCTAAAAAAGTAGAAAGAACAATCATACCTGAAGCTGATTGTTTAGCGTGTGAGGCATAATGACAGACAGTAGTATATTTAATGATATGGATAAACCAAGAAAAAAGTATTGCACTTGTAAAACTAAAAAGAAAGAAAAACAAAGTGTATTATGGACTGTTTACCATACTGTTTTAGCAGTAGAGTTATTAGTAATAATTATAATAGAAGGGATAGAATTATTTTATGGGCTTTAAAGACTATAAGATTAGAGATGGCGTACATATTCCTAGTGAAAAATATAGAGAAAACTATGATGCTATTTTTAAAAAGAAGAAGAAACAAGCTGACATGCAGTCAGATAATATAGAAATGAAAACAATAGAAGAAGAACAAAAATATTTAGAGGAGTTAAAAAACAAACTATGAGTTTATTTAAAGAGCGTATACATTACAAACCATTTGATTACGAGTGGGCATTTGAATCTTATGACATGCAACAAAAAATGCACTGGTTACCTAGTGAAGTACCTTTACATGAAGATGTAAGAGATTGGAATGAAAGACTAACAGTAGAAGAAAAAAATTTAATATCACAAATACTTAAATTCTTTACTCAAGGTGATGTAGATATAGCTCAAGCATATTTAGATAAATACATACCTAAATTTAAACCACCAGAAGTAAGAATGATGTTGTCTGCTTTTGCTACAAGTGAAGCTAATCATGCACACAGTTATTCATTACTCAATGATACTATTGGTTTACCTGATAAAGAGTACAAAGCATTTCAAGAATACAAAGAAATGTCTGATAAACATAACTACTTGTTTGAAAGTAAAGGTAAAGGATTAGAAGGATTAGCTAGAGAGATGGCTTGTTTTTCTGCATTTGGTGAAGGCTTACAGTTGTTTGCTTCGTTTGTTATGCTACTAAACTTTCAAAGATATGGTAGAATGAAGGGTATGTGTCAGATAGTTACATGGTCTATAAGAGATGAGACTCATCACGTAGATGGTATGATTAAATTATTTCATCAATTAATAAAAGAGAATTCTAATATTTGGACAGAAAAATTTAAAGCTAGTATATATCAAACAGCTAGAGATATGGTAGATTTAGAAGATAGATTTATTGACTTAGCATTTAGCATGGGTGGTATAAGAGGATTAAAAGCAGAAGAAGTTAAACAGTATATTAGATATATTGCTGATAGAAGACTACTACAACTATCATTAAAACCTAACTATGGTGTAAAACATAACCCTTTAGGTTGGTTAGATTGGGTATTAAATGGTGTAGAACATGCTAATTTCTTTGAAAACAGAGCAACAGAGTACAATAAAGGTACAGTAACAGGTAACTTGTGGGAGTAAAGTTCCCTTTTTAGACGAATAACATGGACGATTTAACATTACCAAGTAACGTAGATGATTTAGTAAAACTATTAAATAAAGTTTTTCCTGAAAAATCACCTGATTTAAAAGATGATAGTAAAACTATTTACTTTAAAGCAGGACAACGTGATGTTGTAAAATTTATAAACAATCTAAAAGAAAGAACGGAGAACAAATAATATGTGCACTAGCAGACCAAAAGTACCTGCTCCACAACCTGCTCCGCCAATGCCAGTTAATACTTCACAGGCAATCGGTGAAGAATTATCACCAACTTTGGTTACAGCAGACGAGCAAGATATTGCAAAGAAAAAGAAAAAAGTTAAAAAATCAGGAACAAGCTCACTTCAAACTACTTCAGGTGTGAACGTAGCTACTGGTTCAGGCTTAAATATTTCTTAATAGATGGAATACATGGATAACAATTTTACAAAAGATACAGCAAGACAACGTTATTCAAAATTAAAACAACACAGAGAACATTTTTTAGATAGAGCAGAAGAGTGTTCTGAAATTACAATTCCTTCTCTAATACAACCTGATGGTTTTACAACATCATCAGACTTATATAACCCCTTCCAATCAGTAGGAGCTAGGGGTGTCAACAATTTAGCTTCTAAACTTTTATTATTATTACTTCCACCAAACTCCCCATTTTTTAGATTAGCAATAGCAGGTAAAGCAAAAGAAGATTTATCAGAAAGAAAAGAATTAAAAACAGAAGTAGAAAAATCTTTAGCTACTATTGAAAGAGAAGTAACAAATAAAATAGAACAACTTGCTTTAAGAGTTTCTGTTTTTGAAGCATTAAAACATTTAATTGTTGCAGGTAATGTATTAACTTATTTACCTAAAGAGGGAAGTATGAGAGTATTTCCATTAACACAATATGTCTGTCAAAGAGATAGTTCAGGTAATGTTTGTGAAATAATTGTTCAAGAAAAAATGAGTGTTATGGCATTAGAAAAAGATGTTGCGGCACAAGTTATGACTGACCCTAATTATAAAAAAGATGAAGAAGTAGAATTATATACTCATGTTTATAAATTAGATAATGACAAATTTTATGTGTGTCAAGAAGCTAATGGTGTGAAAATACCATCTAGTGTTGGTACATTTAATAAAGAAAGATTACCATATCAAGCTCTAAGAATGATTAGAGTTGACAATGAAGATTACGGTAGAGGATATGTAGAAGAATTTTTAGGAGACCTTAAATCATTAGAAGGTTTGTCTCAAGCATTAGTAGAATCTGCGGCGGCTTCAAGTAAAGTAGTATTTCTTGTAAGACCTAATGCAGTTACTAGAAAAAAAGATTTATCATTAAGTAGAAATGGTGACATTATTACTGGTAGTGCAGAAGATGTAACAGTATTACAAGCACAAAAACAATATGATTTACAAGTTGTAGAAAGAAGCATACAAAAATTAGAAGAAAGATTATCTTTTGCTTTCTTATTACATACAGCTATACAAAGACAAGCTGAAAGAGTTACAGCACAAGAGATAAGATACATGGCAGAACAATTAGAAACTGCTATGGGTGGTGTATATTCTTTATTATCACAAGAATTTCAATTACCATTAGTTTCTATATTAATGAAAAGAATGGAATCTAAAAATGAGATACCATCATTACCAAAAGGTTCAGTACAACCAACTATTATTACAGGTATTGAAGCATTAGGTAGAGGTAACGATTTACAAAAATTAAGAGAATTTGTAGCTGAGATAGGTAACTTAGCTCAAATAAATCCTGCGGTTGTTCAATCATTAAACCCTGACGATTTAATCAAACGTATTGCTACTGGTTTAGGTATTGATACAGACGGATTAATTAAATCAGAAGAACAATTAGCACAGGAACAGGCGGCTCAAGAAGAGCAAATGCAAAACGAGCAAATGATGAATATGGCTGAGAAAGCTGTAGCACCAGTTGCAAATAATTTATCTAAACCACAATAAAGGAAAATACAATGGTAGACAAAGTAGAAATAACAAAAGAAGAAACTACTAGCGAAAAGCCAGTAGAAGAGACAAAGTCCACACAAAGTAAACCTGAAGGCTTACCTGAAAAATTCAACACTGTTGAAGATTTAGCTAAGTCATATTCAGAGTTAGAAAAGAAACTTGGTGAACAGTCTCCAAAAGTAGAAGAAGTTGACCCAGTCAATAAAACTACTTTAAAAGAAGAAGCACCTAAACAAGAAAATAGTTTAGAGATTGCTGAAAATGCAGTAGAAAATGCAGGATTAGATTTTAACACACTAGCAGATGAGTATGCAAAGAATGGTCAGTTAGGTGATGAGTCTTATAAATCCTTAGAAGAGTCTGGTATTCCAAAAGAATATGTTGACCAATTTATTGCAGGACAAAAAGCAATCGGTGAACAACAAACTAATACTGTAAAAAGTATGGTAGGTGGTGATGAGGCTTATACCGAAATGGCACAATGGGCTTCTAAGAATATGACTGACGGTGAAAAGAAAGCATACAATACGGCAGTTAATAGTCCTGATATGGAAACAGTTAAACTTGCAGTAGATGGTTTACGAGCTAAGTATCACACAGCAAATGGTTCTGAACCTAATTTAGTACAAGGTAAAGCTACACCAGTTGCAGAACAAGGTTATGAATCTTGGGCAGAAGTAACACAAGCTATGGCTGACCCTAGATATTCTAAAGACCCTGCTTATCAAGCGGCTGTAAAAGCTAAGATAGCTAACTCAAAAATATAATATGTGGTTAGCAGTCTTAAAAAAGATATATGAAGCGGAACAGTCTGAGGCTTCAGCAGTCATTGATACTTTTTTACAAAAAAGTGTTGGTGTTGCAGACCATGATAATTTTGTCAAAACTTTAAAAACAAACTTTGACAAACTTGTTCATGCAAAACATGCTATTGGTGAAATAGATGACATTATTGAAAAATCTAAAGTACCCATAGTAGAAGAAACAAATAAAAATAAAAAGGAGAAATAAATATGCCTAGTCATTACGGTAAATCAAAAATGAAAAGTAAAAGTAAAGGGTTAAAAGGTGGACAAAAAAGACTACCTATGTCTCTTAAAAAGAAAATAATGAATAGTAAAAGAAAAAAATAATATGGCAAAACGTGGATTATACGCCAACATACATGCTAAACGTAAAAGAATTGCGGCAGGTAGTGGTGAGAAGATGAGAAAAGTAGGAGCTAAAGGTGCACCTACTTCTAAGCAATTCAAGAGAGCGGCAAAGACAGCTAAGAAAAGGTAGTCATGGTCGCTAAAAAATACCAAAATCCTTCAGGTGGTTTAAACTCCGCAGGACGAAAGTATTACAATTCTCAAGGCATGAACCTTAAAGCACCAACTAAAAGTAAAACTAGCGGAAGACGTAAATCGTTTTGTGCTCGTATGTCTGGTGTAAAAGGTGCAATGTCTAAGAACGGCAAACCTACTAGAAAAGCATTAGCTTTACGTAAGTGGGATTGTTAATATAGTTGTGCAACGCTTATGCGTGGCAACTGCCATCAACAGTTTAGCCAAATAAC
>CAACVC010000100.1_pt1 | contig 19476 bp, 14 predicted proteins | sample 2381761 | NCBI WGS metagenome assembly CAACVC01 (sample SAMEA5211966, study PRJEB30684) | marine metagenome | biome: Marine; feature: Epipelagic; material: Water | collected 2015-10-15 | depth 45 m
TAAATTATTATAATTTTTTTCACACGTTTCGTAATGTTTAACGATAGGAACTATTCTGTTAATATCCAACTTATCTTTAGTTCTTTGTGATAATATTTGGTGAGCTTTGGTAGTTTCCATTTCATATTCTGGGGATGCTAAAGAAACATCTATTATATTTTTATGCACATAATAATGCAAAAATTCTTTTTTACCCCAAACGTACAATGTGTTATAACTACTAATTAATTCAGCAATGTACTCGCTGTTTAATGGCATAGATTCACTATGGTTTATTGAGATAATATAACCCTTATGTGCATCTAAAGGATGTACATATACTAAAGATATTTTATTAGTTACGGGATGCGTTTTATAAGAATATGGTATAACTTCTATGTAAGCTTCTTTGTAACCTTTATTATAAAAACCTTTTAATTGGTCAGTATTTTCAATTAGCCAAAACAATAATTAAATATACGAATAATATTTAACTATGCAAAATTTATTTTTGCAAGATGATATTGCAAATAATTAGTAAAGTATGATGAAAATGCAGGCCATTTACTATTTTTAGAAGCATTCCTTACTGATATAATATTTTTGGATTCTATTATATTAGCTCTACCTTGAATAAACCATTGTAAAGAAACAGAAGAATATAAATCCCAACATATCTGAGATGATTTTTTTTGTAAAAGGACATGATCATCTATTGTAGTTTCAAAATAAATATTTTGATTATTTTTTTTAACAAAATATCGATTCATTGATCCCTTTTTATAATCTGTTAATGTTGGGGATGGTGATACTGATAGTGGGGATTTTCTATTTTCGCTTTTTTGTTGAGTAACAATAGTACTATAAACATAATTATTATGTGAATGAATAGTAGAAGGATCACTTTCTCCTGGGAAAGGTAATACGGTTATTATATTTTCTGGGATAATGTTATCATTTCCCTCTTTATTAGGATATGAATCTGATGTTATAAGTTGTATATTTTTTCCATCACCAGGGTATTTTCCTGTATATTTTTGGCCTGTATATAGTTCATAATAAAAACCAATATATTCTTCTTGAGTAGTAGATAAAGCATATTTTCTACCCTCTGTATAAAGATTTGATTTTATCTGAGATTTAGGATAATACATGGTGTTTTAGAGTTTATTTATTGGAGAATATATATTACTACTAGCTCGTTCACCTATATTAGTTATAACTGGATTTGGTGATGGTGATGGAGTTGATGTTGGTGGTGTATCTTCTCCTGGGAATATATCTAACCCTGGTACTGGGGGTGATGTTGTTTTGACTGGCATACTTGTATTATTTCTATCAATGTTAGTATGAATATGAGAATTTGATCCCTTTCCATGATGTATAATTCCTTTAAATCCAGCTTCCCATAATGATTTTTGTATTAATAAATTCCTTTTCATAGCTTTTTCAGAAGAATATGGGTTTACCATACTTATATCAATTGCTATTCCCCTAGTATGAGTTGTATTCCAAGGCCCTACGTCCTTATTTGATTTAAGAGGATATTTTTTAATATTATAAACCATACCTTGATGAAATCTATCATTTGCCCCCGAGATTCTTATATAAGGAGTTCCTAGGGCACCATTATAAAGATCTAAATATTGATCTTTTCCTAAAACTTCATACCAATTTTCTAAAGCTACTAGTAATCTATCTGAAATATCTCCTGCTGCTCCCATTTGGGTTCCAGATCCATCGGGTTTTATTGTAATTCTTTTTTGAGGTTGTCTTTTTAAGAATGCTTGGAATTTAGTAATATTAGAATTTGGATTATCATCCCCTTTTCTTATTACAAAATTATCAAAATCAGAGCCTAGCTCATTTCTAAATAATTCTTTAAACTTCTTTTTCTTTTCTTCATTTTTAACTATTATTGGGTTAGGATTAGTTTTATATCTAGACCCCATTGCTGTTCCTCCTTTACCTGCATATGGGTTTTTATCTGTACCTAAGTTATTTGCTTTAAAAGTTTCTTCTGCTAGACTTTCTAAATCCCAACTAAAATATTTAATTTCAATTGGTGTATTTGAAATTTGAGAAGTTGCTAATGTAGATAATTGTGTAGTCCAAGTATTATCTTTTAAAGTATGATTTAATCCTTTAGTGATAAAACTCATATTATCAGGGTAATTATTAGGAAGGAAAGAAGTATCAACTTCTACTTTTTGATAAATTTTTATTCCTGCTATTCCATCTAAGTCTATATCTAAAGAAATAGGAAGAAAACCTTGAGTAGATGCTGCTGGTAGTTTTTGGTTAAGTGAAGCACTAGCTATTAATCTCCTATAAAATTCAGTTCCCACAGATATATTAGATTCAATTTCTTCATTATAAAATTGTCCTCCTCCAGGTTCATATGTTATTTTACTTATTGAATCACTATCAGGATCATCTGGGTCTAGAGGTTCTTCAATTATTACTTCTTTAACTCCACTATAGTATCTTTGGGTATTTCCTTCAAAATATTTAAATAAAAATTGAACATATTGAAATTCTACTTGATCCCCTTCTTCTTTAATTCTTTCTTGTTCTTTAGCACTATTAAAATTTTCCCCATCCCCATCTAGATATTGTTGATAGTATCTATCTTCAATACCATAATTCCATTTTGAAAAAGCTGTTGATTCTTCTCCTACTACATAACCATTAGCTGTGGCCCCAATTGATAGCATAGTAGCCATGTCTTTAGTTACAGCTGTTTTTAATGATACATTTTTTATAAAGTTAGATCTACTATTATCATTATTGGTTCCACCATTATAACCATATAAATTTAAAGAGTAAGGTATAGTAGATTTTGATAAAGTGTTACAATCCCATTTAAATTCACCTTTTTTAAAAGTTTCAAAAAATTCATAATGGTTTAATCCACTTTTTTTATCTAATTCTTTTAAATAATCTTTTATATTTTCTACATTTTTTACAGGGGTATCATCATATATTTTTATACAATTTACAGTTTCATCTACGGATACATGAAGATTATTTACCCCTCCTAAAGATCTATTTATTCCAGCACATATTTCATCTAAAAATTCAAATAAAGAAATATCTCCATTATTGTCAGTATTATTTCTCATAACTTCTTCAATAAACATATGAGAAAGATAAATATTCATTATTTTACCATAAAAAGGATCTCTATTTTGAAATTCTTCTAATCCTTTAAAAGTTTGCATTTCTGTTTTTACTCCAGATAATTGTACATTAGTAATACAAACTCTAGGATCTAATGAAATATGGTTAGGCATTGTAAACATTACATTAGATTCAATGTCTGTAGAAAGATTAAAAATAGGGGGTGATTTTTTCTTTTTACCTGCATTATCTATTTTTATTAAAACTTCATCTTGAATAAAACCTAAAAGATTTCCAAATCTAATATAATACCCATAATCAGAGGGGGAATAGTTAGCATAATAGTGATCTTTAAAAAACTCTTTAATTGTTCCTTTTGATGAATTTTGAGTTCTTTTATATTTGTATATAGATTTATCACGATTAAAAACAGGTCCATTTAAAACTTCTCCAAATGGGATTTCTTTATTTCCTTTTACAAAATAAACATTAGGCAAGTCAGTATCACTAGAAATTATAGGTTCTGGTTCTTCTACTTCTGTTGGTGGCTTAGTCATTTTTTTAACTTCTTCACCATCATAGTACCTTTGGGGTAAAATGTTATTTATGTAATCTTTTTGGTCCTCACTTAAACTTTTTAAATCAGGCTTTAATACAAATCCTTGTTGGGTAGATAGTTGGGTTTTAGAAAATTGAAGGTTTTTTGGTTGATTGTAAGACATTTTTCCTACTGCTCTTCCACCTATGGATTGTTGAACTGCTAAGAAAAAAGGCCAGTATTTTTTAGCATTACTATCAAGAATTGCTTCATTTGCATCTTTATATTCTAGAGGTAAACCTGTATTTGGGTTGGTTAAAACCGTTCCTCCCATCCCTACTTTATCCCCTCCAGGTCCATAAGGATCAATTAAATTAAATGGGGCATTTTTTAAAAGTTCATTATTTGGGTTTAATTTTCCTAATACTGCAGATTTTGCACTTTCTAACTCGTTTGGTTGAAATTGATAATAATATTTTGCATAATCCCATATTACAGATTCATCACTCCCCATTTTAAAAGGATTAACATCACCTGAATATGTAAGATTAAATTGCCTTTCATCTTCTTTTTGAATTTCATTTTTTCTTCTTTCACGTTCCCTAAAAACAATCTGTTGTTGCTCTTCAGATAAATTATCTATAGGTGCTGTGAAGTTATCTCCTGATAGTTGGGAATTTCGTAAATCTAAAACATTTGCAACTGTTTGTTGATATTGTATATATAATTGTTGTCCCTGTTGACCTTCAACATTTTGCACTATACTCCAACTACCATCATCTTCAATATTTGCTAAGGGGTTTAATTCTTTTATTAATTTTATTTCTTCCTTAGTAAATTCAACACCAGGTTCACCATAAGTTATAGGATTAATTTGAACTTCTTCTCCATTTTTAAAAGCCCCATCTTTTGTAACAATAGTAGGTTCTGTTTTTGAAGGATCCCTTACTGGGGTTACTAAAGCATCTAATTGTTCTTTTGTTAAATTCCCAATACGCTTATAAAAATCATAATATTCTCTAATACTTAATAAATAATCAAATATTTTATTACTTTCTCTTAATCTTTCTTCAAGAGCTTTTTTAACTTCTTCAGGAGTTGAATCTCCAAACTTTTTAGAAATAAACATTTGTTCTTCAGGAGATGCTGTATTAAATTCGTAAAGTAAACTTCTACCTGCTATACTATTTACTTTTAAAGATTCAATTACATCTCCTATACTAATTAAATAAAGTGTAATATCATAACTCCCATCGGGATTAAAATTCCAATTAAAATTTACAACACGAGCAAAAAACCCATCATAGTTCCCACAATATTTTAATCGGTTTTTTTCAATTTCAGGAAGAAGATTTAAATAAGATTTTTCTACCATTAAATCCGAAAAAAATTTTTCTTCTATTAAAGTAGAACCTACGTTTTGTACATTACCTTTTGAATCTATATAATGACTATTACCAAATTCTACTAAAACTGTAAAACCTAATCTAAGATATAAAACATCTATTATTGCAAGTTGTTGTTTATTATATGCTTTAATTTTTACAGTTGCTTTTCTTAAAGAACCTTTATTAATTGCTTGAATAGAAAGATCCATAATCCCTGGCATGGGTTGTTGACCAAATTCTAATCCTCCTACCCCATAAGATTTATTAGTTTTAACCTTAGTAAAAGGTTTATTTTCTTTAATACCTCCTTTTTGGATAAATTTTCCACTAAGATTAGAAGCATTATCAAATTCTAACCTAGAAGTACCATTAAATAAAACAAAATTTTTAGCAAGATCTACCTCTTTTCCTATTTCACCTGAAAGTTCTAATAATTTAAGTCTTTCTTCTGCTCTATCTCCTGTTATAGATGTAGAAGAAGCCATTTTGATCCAAGAAGTATTTGAATTTAAATAGCTTAATTCTTTTAAACTCCTTTTATTTAAACTTCCATGGATTCTTTGCCTATGGTTTATTTGTTTTCTTACATAGTCATTAAAACCTTCGCCTATTAAATTAGCCATTTTTTATTCATTTATTAAATTAAACTTAGCTATTATGGGTGCCGAATTAGCTGGGATTCTAAGTTGAGTTCCTAGTGGAGGTGTTAAAGAATTTTGAGTTAAATTATCATTTGATATGGAAATTACCCACCATAAACTTGAATCTCCATAAAACTGTTGAGCTAAAGAATCTAATCTGTCTCCTATGGTAGTATAAACATATATATCATCCTCTGATCTTGGTATATCAGGGTAACGTACTGTTTCATACATTCTTTTTCCTGTTGGAGATTTTGTTTCTGGTATTTGTGAATATCTATCCATTTAAAATTGATTTATACCTCCATACTTGTTTATAAGATCTTGGTTAGGTAATTCTTCCAAAATATTAGCTTCATTTTCTTCTTGTGGAGGTGGTGATGGTTGTTTTAGATTAAATCTTGGTTCTGGTTGGTAAAATCTATCACTTGTGTCAAACTTTTTTGGGTTAATTGAATCTTTATCATAATTATTTCCTACTGCTTTTAGTTGAATATAACGTTGATCTCCATAAACATCAATTTCATTTCCATCTACTGTAAAAGTATTTTTCTGTTTTGAAGGTCTAAAAGTGTGAATAGGTGTAAATTGCATACTTACTTTACACATGTGAGGCATTTCTTTTACTGATCTATCAAATTTTCCATAAGTATCAATACCAATTTCCCAGGGTGATTCTTGAGGAATACTTAAAGAAATTGTATTAAAAAATCCTGGTAGCTCATAACACCAACCTCCTAAAGTTAATGCCATTAAAGGCCCTGCCATATATCCTTTATTAGTATAATCAGGAAAAGTATTAGAAACTAAAAAATTTAATTTTCTATACTGTTCCATTATTTCTGGTTTAGATTGGGCAGCTATTGTATAATCAATTTGGATCGATCTTTGAAATTTACTATACCTATAAAAATCTTCTCCTCTACCCATATAAGATGTAGGGGTCCAATTACCTGTATAATTATCAGTAAAATTATCAATAAATGCTCTAAAATGAATAAATTCTTTTTGGCTAGGATCAGTTGTATCTATAGCTGCTATTCTAAACTTTACTAAATCATTCTTTTTTACTCCTTCATCATCTCTAACCCCACCTGATTTATATATAGGTTGAGCATTTATTAAATCTACTGCTCCAATAGGATCACCATTTGAATTCGTTTTTCCAAATGTATAATCTATAACATTTCCAGTTTGACCTGGGGATTTATAGTGTATTCTAGAATCTGATTTACCTTCAATAGTATAATTTTTTCCCCCTGAAGTTTGTGAATAGTTTGGAGCAAGACCCATTATAACTGAGGATTTTTGGTTTTTTAATCCATCTTTTCTAAAATCTTTTTTAATTTGGTTGTCAGCTAAACTTATACCATCTGCACCTGCAACAGGTAAATTTGCATTTCTTAATGGTTTAATAGAAGTAGTATCATTACTGTTCTCCTCTTTAGCAACATAAGGATTAATATTTGGATTATTAATACCTGTTCTTAAAGGTGCTCCTACATTGTTAGTAGCAAATAAAATATTTGTTTTACCCGCACCTAAAATAGAATTTGGTCCTCCTTGATATTCCATTAACTGTGAAGGTAAAACTGAAATTCCTGTTGAAGGTGAAGCTGTTATTGAATTAGTTATTTTTGAACCTGCTAATAAAACAAGTCTATTATTATCTCCCTTTTCACCTCCTATTATAATCTTTTGTACAAAATTTTCTGTTACATCAGATGACCATGAGCTCTCTATTGAATCTAAATACCCTCTTGTTTGTTTAAGGGGATTTAACAAACCTTTTAAAAATCTATTAGAATGACCTCCTATATTATTAGTTCCTATCTGATATAATGTTTGTAATGGAGAATAGAATCCTTGGTTAGGTTTAGCACCTTGAGATGCTTGAGTCCTTACTGAGATTTCTGATAAGATTCCTTGTTTTGCTACAAATTGAAGTCCTTTAGGACTATTAATGTCAAAAAACCATTTACCTATTCTTTCTAAATCTTTAGCTACATGCTCACCTGAGGATATTCCTCCCCTTATTAAAGCATCAGTACCTGTCCCTATGGGGGTTCCCAATATACTCATAGTTTCAGCATAATCCTGATTTTGAGGAGGTATTGCTGTTTTTACATATGGTTGTTGGCTAGAACCTCCTTGAGGACGATCATTTCCAAATTTTAGATCTTTTAAATCTGTTTTATAGGTTAATATAATTGACATATATTTTTAAATTCTTCCTGCTGCTTCTGGTGGGGCACTATTTTTATAAGTACCATTTCTAAAAGAATTATTAATTGGTTGTGTATTACTATCTCTATTAGAAGATAAAGGTGTAATGCCTTCTAAATCTAAAATTGATGGTTCTGGTTTTCCTAACATGTTAGGATCTCCATTAATTGAGTACTCATAATGTAGTTTAGATAAAGGGGATGTACCTGGCATCGGTGATTCATTTGCTCCATCATTTTTAGATAAAGGTGAACCTTGTTTTGTTAATTTTTTTTCTAGTCCCATGATTGTTATTTTATTTATAAATATTAATTTTTTATTGCATTATAAAAGAGTTTTGAGTATTTGATATTCCAACATTAGATAATCGAGTTCCATCTAATTCCATTACTCTTGCCTCTTTTATTGCTTGATATAAATCTTCTGTTTGTTTTTCCATTAATTCTTTTGACTTTTCTAAAAGTGCTGTTTGTTTCTTTTGTTGTTCTAATTGTTCTTTACCATTATCAGCAAATTCTTGATATGCCCCATAGATTCCACCTACTATACCACCTACAGCACCTCCTATAGCGGTACCAACTCCAGGTATAATAGAACCTATCATAGCTCCCATTCCAGCTCCTGATAAAGCTGAAGAACCTATACTTAAACCTTTACCTAAATTTTCCATTCCTGCTTCTTTAGCAGCATCAGCACCGTAATCTAATGCTAAGCCTCCTAACAAACCTACAGCTCCACCTTTTAAACCTTTTGCAAGTCTTGTGCCAAATTTAGCTGCTCCCCCAGCAGATTTAACTCCAGGCACAAATCCAGGAGTTTTTCCCATACTTCTACCTATTCTATTATACTGAGCTCTTCCTGCTTTATCACGAAACATAGTTACAGGGTTAAACATTCTACCTCCACTACCAGCACTACCTCTTCCAGGCATAAATCTTCTTGCCATACCCATCATTCCTGCTCCACCCATTAGACTGCTTGCTAATCCTAACCCCATAGTGCCTGCTACTGCACCTGCTGCTATTTTAGTTCCTCGAGCATTATTTGATAAAAAAGTTAATAATTCGTTTAATTTCTTTAAAACCTTCACAAGAGGTTTCATTACCAAACTATGTAGATTATGAATTAAATCTCTAATTTGATCCTGCATTATTCTATTTTCAGAAGCTTCTAGCAATCTATCATTTCCAATCCTTTTTTCAATTTGTTCTCTGGTAGCTCCACTATCTCTCATTTGCGTGATAATCTTATCAACATCTGTATCCTTTTCGGCTCCTAATCTTCTAAGACTTTCTTGTCTTTTGAACATATCCCCCATTTCTCCTGCTGTCATTCCTAAAGATTTTGCTATAGATGCTTGTTGTATAGCATTCATTCCCGCAAATGATGATTGGGTTATACCTTGTCTACCCATTTCTTCAGCTACCTTCTTCATATTATTGTTTAAGGCAGCTAATCTAGCTCTTTCTAAATTAAGGTCTTTTCCAATTAATAATTCTGCTTCTAATTCATTTGTAATAGATGATTCAAAATCTAATAAACTTGCTGCTGTTTTTTCTACTTGTATCATACTTAACCCTAATTTTTGGGCTTGGTAAACAGCTTCAGCAAGATTTTTTCCCTGAGCAGACATAGATAAAGCTACATTGGTGCTAATATTAGCTATTTCTGACATTACTTCTTTTTCGGATATAGCTATATTAAAATTTTTATTATTTAATTTAACCATCCCCATGGTAGATGTTACTTGATCTTTTAAATTACTCCCCGTAGCTCTAAAAAGTTCATCTAGTTTTGAAACACTTTCTGCTGATATTCCTAGATTTTTAGTTAATATGGAAAAGGTAGATGAGGTTTCTTTAGAAAATGTAGTTTGAACTTTTTGTAATGATGCAAGCTGAATATTAGCTTCCATTATTTTTACGTATGTCATAGACATACCTTGTAACTGTTTTGCCTGGTTACTAAATTGTTGGGTTAAACCTATAGCGTTATTTTTTGAAATAGCTAAATTAGAAGCTAATTGGACTGATAATTGGTCTATACTAGTTATTGCTTTTTTAGTTTCACTTAATACAAAAACTAAACTAGCTTTACCTAATAATTTAAAATATTCTTTAAAACCCGCTGCTAAAGCTTTACTTCTACTTTCAGTATCAACTAAAGTATCATTATACTTATCCGCAGCTGTTACCATATTACCCAATAATTTATTAATTACTGGGATGTCAGATACTAAATCAGCAAGCCCTTTAAAAGGATTTGATTTTGATAATTCTTTAGAAGTATCAAGTATTTTATCATATCCACCAATAAGGCCTCTTATTTGTGTTAACGAATTGGATAAATTTTTATTTACATCATCAATTACTTTTTTTTCTTTTTCAGATGCATTTATTCTGTAAGCTGATAGTTTATTAATTCTAGCAGAAATATCTCTTTCTTTGTTTAAAAGGGCATTTCTTTTAGTATTTAATTTATTTAATTCTGTTTGGGACTTTAGGGATTCTTTACCAACCCCAGCTGCTAATTTTGCTGCATTTGCTGCTGATTCAGTTGTTTTAGCAGCAGCTTTCATAACTTCTTCAAAATCACCACTCCCTTTTGCAGCAGATTGAATATTTTTAGCAATATCATTTAAATTAGCTGAAAATTCAACAGAATCTTCATTTATTCTTTTGAATGTGCTTTCTAAGTCTTTAAAATCTTTTCCTAATGCCATATAAATGTGGGTTTGTTATAAATACTTAAAAATATAACTATTTATATGAAGTTCTCTTGTTGCTTTTAGTTGGAGAGGATTTTGTTTCTTGAGACTTTTCATTTTGTAAAAAATCAGGAATTTGAACCTTATTAGGTTCTGGGTTAGATTGTTTAACTTTATTTTTAGTTGATTGGTCTACCCAAGATTGTTCATTTTTAGATTTACCTGTAGCAGCAGCATGTTCTTTTTCATAATGAGACGAGATTCTACGTAAAGTAAAATTTCTTAACCATATAGGCATATTATATACTGTATGCCAATCAAATCCTCCTTTACCATGGAAGACTATATCATGTATTGCTTCAAATAATAATGTCCTATAATCAGGCGTCAGGCCAAAAAAAGTTAAGACCTATAGGAAGGTCTACTACCTCCTCTCCTCCACCTGAATTATCTAAGTAGACTTTCATGTCTACATCAGGTGATATTTGGGTGTAATAGTTTCTTAATTCTCTAGCATCTTTAGCTAGTAAATATCCTTTAACAAATTCTCTAATGTCCTTTTTTTCTTCACTACCATTAATTGAAGTAATCATATGAGATAATCTAGTAGTTACATCATGAGCTCCTTGCTTATCTATCTTTTTTAGACCTTTTATTTCAGCATCTATTTTTTTATCATCACCATGAGTTAATAACTTAAATGTTACTTGATTTTCTGTATGGGGTAGAGTAAATGGAAAATTGTTTTCTCCTGATTTGTATAAATCTTCATTTAATTCTTTATTTTGTAATATAGATAAATCAACTATTTGTTGTTGTCCGTCCCAAGTAAATTCATAGTCTTTACCATATGATAAAATACGAGCAGCTACCATTAAAGCATTTTTATCTCCTATTAATAAATCATTGTAATTAATATCTTTATTAATTATTAAAGATTGTAATAATTTATCAATTACTACTCCTTTTGAAATATAATTTTGGTTAGTTAAAATATCTTCTTCTTTTGCAGTCATATATTTCATCTCTACTTTACCGCTTGATAAAGGATTGTCTTTAGGATATAATTTGCCTTTTGAAGGTAACTCTACTTCTTCAGTAGGTAATTTGAATTCAGCCATAGTCTTTTATTTGTTAATAACTTTAATTTATTATAAATATCAATATAAAAAAGGAGCTTGACATAGCCAAGCTCCTCTAATAAAATATTTAAATGAATTTAGAAATTTAATACACAATAATCTACTGCTAATGTTATTTCAATTTGTTTTGCTTCATTTTCTGTATCCCAGTTATAATCTCCAAATGTAGCTTCTTTAACAAAAGCTCCTTTTAAAATCCATTCTGAAACTATATCACCTACTGGCCCTAATACATCTAATCTTAAATCTTTTTTATAGAAATCAGAATAACCATCTCTACCTGTAACTGATTCATGATGTAGTCTTACCCACTCCATTACTGCTTGAGCACCTGATGGAGTTATTGGATCAAATAAAGTCATTGTGATATCATTCCATACAGTTTTTCCTTTAACTTTTCTTTGAACATTTATATGGTTTAATATTACTTCTCCTTGGGTTAATGAAACCGCACTTACCCCTTTTACTATAAAGCTTGGAATACCATCCATATAAAGGATAAATCTATTAGCTTGTTTTGGCTCAAAGGCGGTAAAAAATATTTCGTTTGGATCTATTACTGGCATGTTGTTCTAATTTATTTCTTGTTATAAATATCTAATTCTTTAATTTTTATGCTGGGAAAGTAGCTCCAGTTGGTTGTAAGTTGAAATCTAAATATATAAATTCAGCTGTTCTAGTTGGTTGAATATATATTTGACCTATTAGTTGGTTTCTATCTATAACATCTGGTGTGTTATTGCTATCATCCATTATTACTTTAAAGGCAAATAATCCTTGTCTTTGTTGTACACTTTCTAAGTATGGATTTACTTGGCTTAAAAAATTATTTCTTGTAGCTATAGTATTTTGTTCAAATACTAAGTTATCTCCTATTTGTGAAATATAATTTTTAAGAGCAATTAATAATCTTCTAACATTTACTCTATCTAAAGCACTTGCTTTTTTCTGTAGTGTTTTTTGTCCAAATACTACTACTCCTGTATTTGGAAATGTAGCTATTGGATTAACTCCTGCTTGATATAAAGAATCTCTATTTCCATTAGTTAAAGCTCTTTCAGCTCTTAATACTGAAGATAAACCTCCTCTATTTAAACCTGCGGGTGCAAACCATGCTTCTCCTGCTCCATCATTAAAAGCAAAAACACCTGGCATCATTGTTGAAGCTGGTACCCAAACTTGATTTCCTAAATCAGGATCAATTGTTTGTAACCAAGGCCAATATGTAGCTGCATATGATGAATCAACAGCTGAAGCTCCTGCAGTAACTGAATTTAACCCTGAACTATAATCTCTTAAATCTATTACAGATAAATTATCCCCTCTAAATTGAGAATTATTTACCATTGTGGTTAATGGTGAGGAATGACTTTGTTTTGTTAAACCTGGTGCTGTTATTAAGTTATAACTAAAAAGATCTCTATTTGATAATAAATTTAAAGAAATTGTATAGTTATCAGATACTAATCCTTGGGTATCAGTGCCATCTATATTTTCATAAAAATTAGCTTTTCTACCTACAAATGCAGTACCTACAGCCCCTGTAAAAGAACCAGATGAAGCTAATGGGATTTTTGAGGCATAAGCTGGTTTTGCAGTTCCATTATTATCAAAATAATTTAATGTAGGAGTTGATACTGATTTTACTCTTACATATTTGCTTAAAGTATTAAAAGTTCCTTCATTTTTTATGTAATATTCCCCATTATCATTATCTACTGTTTGTTTTGAATTTCCAATTGCCTTTTCAATGTAATTTGATGAATTTGGATCTAATGATAAATTTGCCCAAGTTTCTAATATTGTTCTAGAGGTTGTTGTATCATCACCTCTTCTAATTAATAAACTAAAAGTACCGGTAGCAGTATCTGGGTTGGTTATTTCCCATCTTAAATTATCCTTAGTACCATTAGTTAAAGTTCCATTTGCTCCCGTAGCTGTTCCACTATTAGTAATAACACCCTCACTTAAAGTTTCTAAGGTAAGTACATTTTCATTTACTATGTTACTAGCTACTAAAGTAAGTGTTAAATCTGCACCATTTCCCTTTGTTGCCCCTAAAGATTCTGAAGTAAATAATATTGCATCTCCTATAGCAAATGTTCCTACTGCAGCATCTAAAGTAATTGAAGATATACTTTCTGAATTAGCTACTACAAATGAAGCTGTAACATTTACATTAGATGATTTAACTGCACTTACAGTTCCTCCAGCACTACCAGTTGCATTAAATGCACTTTTAGTAACACCATTTAAAGTTCCTAATACTCCACTTTCTACAGAATTTGGAATTACTGTACTAGTTGCTGAAGTATAAGAGCCTGATACTATTCTAGTTACTAATAATGAATCTCCACCTTGTTGAAAATAATTATATGCAGAGATTGAAGTAAAGTATGAGTATTCTGCACTACCACTTTCTACTTTAGCACCAAATTTATTTTGATAATCTGAATAAGAAGAAACTACTGTTGGGATTCCTACTGGTCCTTTTACTGTAGGTCCTAATATAGCTGCTCCTGCTTGAAGGGGTTGTGCTGAGATGAAGGTATCATCATTTTCTCTAGCTAATACGCCTGGGGATAAAAGTACTTCTGCCATTTTTTAATAAATTAATTTTGTTTATAAATATTACAGAAGCTCTTAAAAATGCAGTTAATTTTTAATAAATTCGCCGCTTTCTAAATTTATTGTTCCTTGCCCATATTTTTTTTCTATTTCTTGGGCAGTTTCAGTTTGTTTAGTTTCTAAAGCTTCTAATTGTTTGTATATTAAATCTTTTTGTTTATCAAAATAATTTAATTGGTATTCTACTTGACCTAACCCAAAAATTAAATCGTTTTGTTGTTGTTGTAACGAAGTTAAACTTTCTATTTCTTCTTTTGTTAAAACTTGAGTTTTGTTCTCTTTTTCCATGTTTATAAATATTAATAATTTATGTTAAGGTATTAATATAATAAAAATATTTTTAGGGGCCAACCTCTCCTCGTAAAATAGGATCATCTGTTTCAGGGATGTAAGGTTCAAAAGGTGTTCCTGTGTTGAATAATTCCCAAAATCCATTTTGAACTGAAAAAGTACACATTTCATCTAAAGTATCAAACTGTTCATCATAAGTAGAAAGTTCTTTTGATATTTCAATTAATATAGAAGCCCTTGTCCATCTTTGAGAAATTATACTTATTAAAGATGGGTCTAATTTCCAAAACTCATCCATTGATATCATATAATAATATTTCATAGTATTTTATTTTTACCCATCTACAGTATTAGTACCTGAACCAAAATCAGAAGAACCACTTATGTAAAATTCTCCGTTTGAAGTAGGCCATACAGGTGAAAAAGATTTAGGAGAAGAAGTTTGATAGTTTGAGTTCATATTATAATATACTATTAATCCTTCAGGTTGTTCTTCTGTTGATATTGAACCTCCTGCACCTTCATTATATAAATTTGATACAGCTGTTGCAGATAACGCACTATCCCATAGACTGTATTGATCTATGTATGTATTTCCATTACCACCAAAATAACCAGCGGTTGCATCACCATCTCCAGTTAATGTACCATTTGGACCATAAGCTGTTCCTAATAATGCCTGAAGTCTAACTTGATCAGTATCTGCAACCGGGGTTCCAGAATTTTGACCACTAGTATAATAAGGGGTACCTATATTATTTCCATTCCAATAACATTTTAAATTTGTACTAGACATACTACCATTATATGTTATAGTTAACATACTAAAATCATTATCATTTACATCACCTCTGTTAGTATTTGACCAATATGAAGACCCTAATCCAGTTTGGATAGCTGCGTTGCCCGTTCCTGTTTTATGGAGCCACCAGAAATTTTGGGTGTATGCATTTGCACCCGTTGATGTTTTTCCTAAAAAACTTACATTAAGTCTGTTCATCTGTTCATCATAAAATATTCTCCAATTGTTATTGTAAACGTTGGTAGAATAATTGTTTGGGGTTGTGTTTTTTGCATTAGCAGATACCCCCCACATAAATTGATGTCTTCCTTGTGAGCTTAAAGCAGTAGTCCACCCAGCTTTTAACCAAAAACTTACTGTAAAAGTAGAACTATGTGTTAACCTTATACCTGTAGTAGGTTCTTGGGTACTAGGAGAAATTATTCTATTAACAATAGAGAGATTATTTGTAGTACCGTATCTCATTGCAGAACCTGAAGTAGCTGTTCCTCCAGTAGTACCTTGTGATACTGTTGAACCTCTTGCTTCACCTTGACTATTTATAGCATATGCTGTGACATAATAAGTTGTACCTGCTGTTAAACCTGTTTTAGCTAATGTATATGCTCCTGTTCCAGATCCAACTTGAGTTTTTGTATTAGAAGCATAGTTTGAATTAGTTCCAAAATAAAATCCTCTATTAGTTACAGCAGTACTTCCTTGATTTGTAACATTACCATTTAAAGTCATACTTGTAGAGGTAACACTAGATGGGGTATTTGTTGCTACTGTTGGAGTTGATCCTGCTGCCCCATAAAAATTATCTGGTAGAGTAACTGCTCCTTCATCTATACCAACAAAAGTTCCTAAATTTGAAAAACTAATACTAGATTGGTTTACTCCAAATTCAGTAGCTACCTGACTTGCTGATAATGGTCCTGATTCTGGTAATGCCATTATTTAGATTTTTTTAATTCGTCGATTTCAGCTTTTAGATCTTTAATAGATTCAATTAATAATGGGACTATTTTTTCATAGTTAACTGCTTTATAACCATTATCTCTTGTAACAACTACTTCTGGAAGTACTTCTTCTACTTCTTGTGCTATAACTCCTACATCATGTCCTTTATGGGAATGTATTTCTTCTTTTTCTATCCAATCAAAAGTTACACCACTTATTTGTAAAAGTTTATCTAAAGCACCTGAAATAGGTTTGATATTTTCTTTTAATCTTTTATCTGAGGAGTAATTTGCTACAACATCTCCAGCAGCTCTAATTTCACCTAATGTTGTTGATGGTGCAGTACCTATTCCTAAACAATGAGCTCGTAAGTGGCCCGAAAATTGAGATGTAGCACTTGTTTTAGTAACTTGAAGCCCACTAGCATTAAAGTATCCAATTTCATTCCCACCTATAGTTACAGCTAACTGATTTGTACCTCTGTAATAAAATCCAGTGTTAGTTTCATCTTTGTCAACGACAAAAGCTGGGGTAGAAGTAGTACTAGCATCTGAAATAAATTGTCTACTATAAGCATCAGCCCACATATAATCACTAGTTCCTAAATTCATACTATTAGTAGTACCAGGTCTAAAATCTGCTAATGCATGAACTATTAAATTACCACCATTATTAAGTAAAATTTTACTAGCTGCAAAAGATATATAATTTTCAGATGTTTCTGAGGTGTTAGTTCCTATAGTAGTTAAACTAGAATTAATAATAGAAGTAATATCTGTATTAGCTCCAGATGCTGCAGCTCCTAAATTTGTTCTTGCTGTTGATTCATTACTTGCTCCTGTACCACCATCTGCTACTGCTAAATCTGTAATTCCTGTGATAGAACCACCACCAATATTTACGTTAGTATTAGCTTGTGTAGCTATACTTCCTAATTCTAAATTTTCTCTTGCAGTGCCAGGATCATTTAATTCAGATAAATCATTAGAAGCTATTAAAAAATCTCCAAGATTATTTGCTCCTGTACCACCTTGAGCAACACTTAAAACTGTAGTTAAACCTGAAAGTGAAGTAATATCTGAATTTGCTCCTGCTTTAGCAGCTCCTAAATTTGTTCTTGCAGTTGTTGCATTATTTAAATCTGATAAGTTATTTGTTATTGTTAAACCTCCAATATTGGCTGCTGTAGTATTTCCTGCTAATGCCGTACCTGAGTTAGTTCCTATTTGTAGTAATGGAGTATTTCCTACTAATGCTGTTGCAGAATTTGTACCAAATCCTGGGAAACTAGTTTTACTACTATTAGTTCCAATTGCTGTTCTTTCGTTACTTGTAATAATTTGACCAGAACCTGCTGATGTTACATCACTTAAATCTGTTACTGATGTACTAGCAATTACAGGGATTGTTGTAGATGTGAATGCATTAGCTTGGAGTGTTCTTTTTTTAATAGTATTAGAGCTATTTATAAATAAAGCATCAGTTTCAGTGGCTGAAGTTATATTTCCTAATATTACTGAACCATTTAAAGTTTGAGTATCTGTAGCTTCATCTCCAAATATGTTGGATCCTGAAGTATTAATAACAGAAGATGAAATTACTTGACTTACTATTAAATGATCAAATGATGCTGTAGGTGCAGATAATAGTTTATTAGATGTGTTATATGTAAGATCTGTAGTACCTTCTAATCTTCCATTTGTACCTGCTAATACTATATTACCTGAAGTTAAACTATTTGATCTTAAATGGTTACCTTGTATAGTACCACTTGCACTTATATCACTAGATGCTGTTATGCTAGTAGTTGAAATACCATCACTCCCACCAGATGATACTTCACCTGTGGCGGATACATTAAAATTTGATGCCGCTATTTGTATATCATCTCCACCATTATCAATTCTTAATGTACTATTACCTTTTATAAGAGAATATGAACCTGTTGTTGCAGATAATTCTGTTGATGATAGTTTACCTGCAGTATCTAGGTTAAGATTTGAAGACTCAATTTCTAATGCATTACCTCCAGAGGTACCACTTTTTACTTTAGATGTAATAACTTCACTTGTGGTAGTTTTATCCATGTTTAACACACCACTAACAGCTGTTATATTACCTGTGGTATCTAATGTAAAATTATTTGATATAATTTCTAATGAAGAAGTGTTATCCGTTCCTACATCTATTTTTAATGGACTTGCGCCTGTTACATATTTAAATGAACCTGTTATTGCTGTGACTTTTGAATGGGCGAGTAATCCATTAAATTTATTTTCAGTAAATAACCATGCTGGTGATGTTGTTCCTGGAGTACTTGTTTCTGTATATATTATTACTCCTTGTTGTTGAGCACTTTGATTATAAGAAGATGTAACAACTCCTAATTTTACATGTTTTCCACCTAGGCTTCCTTCTGATCCCCAATTAAACCATGTAGTTGTATTAGTAACCCCAGGTATATCATATACTATAGGGGAATCTATATTTATTTCTCTTCCCTTTAAAATTATTGAACCTGAGATAGAATTTGAGTATGCCGTAGTAGAAGAAGTACCTGCAGATATTTCTATATTTCCTCCAGGACCTCCTTGTGATCCTAAACTATTTCCTCCTTCAAGAATTAATGGTGCCCCCATACCATCACTACCAACATTAGTTCCAGGTTTTATATATAATGGATTACTTCCTGTTGCTTGTTGGTTGTTTGTAGGTATAGTTGTTATAACATTTTTAAAAACAGGATTAGCCCAATTAGTAGCTTTATCCTGAAAATTGATCCCCCCATTCTGTATATATAATGATGATGAATCTGAATTTTCAGAGCTTCCACTTATATATAATGCCCCTAATCCTTGACTTCCAGTTATGCGGCCAGTACCTCCAGAATAAAAGCCGTTTTTTATTATAAATTCGTTTGCCATATCTTTTCCCTATCCAAGTTATGTTAATAATATGTTTTTACTATGCTTTATCCAGGCATAGAACCTGTATCTGTCCAAAATGAGCTTGTTAGCTGATTTAGACATTCTGAATGTGAACCTTCCCATACAGGAGTTACACTTCCAG
>CAACVC010000101.1_pt1 | contig 19406 bp, 23 predicted proteins | sample 2381761 | NCBI WGS metagenome assembly CAACVC01 (sample SAMEA5211966, study PRJEB30684) | marine metagenome | biome: Marine; feature: Epipelagic; material: Water | collected 2015-10-15 | depth 45 m
TTAATGGTTATTACCTCAGGGGGTATTTATGGTTTCTTGTCTGGTGCTTTTGAAGAAACAAACACACAATCAAAATTTTTAGATAAACAAGTTGAAATACAAACGGCTAAACAAAATATTTTTGTAGAAAAAAAAGAAGACTTATCATTAGAAAAAATCCAACTAAACCAAACAATTGCAGATTTAAGAACATCACTTTCAAATCCAACATCCGTATCATACTATTCTGAAGAAGCAGGACAAGTAATCACCACAACATCTAGTTCTACAAGAAGAGCTTTACAATCGGAATTAAATACAACAATATCGGAACGAGACACTATATCACAACAAATAAACGCAGTAACCGATTCAATAGCGGTATACGACGTTAAAATACTAGAACAACAAATAGGAAATGAATCAGCTAGAGAATTAGGACCTCTAAAGTATATGGCTGAGTTAACAGGAAAACCAATGGAACAGATTGTAAATTGGTTTATGTTATTAATTATATTTGTATTTGATCCATTAGCAATTGCAATGGTGGTTACTGCTAATATGGCATTTGCACAAATAAAAGGTTTTAAACCAAAAGAAAAATTAAAAGATTATAAAGTTTACAAAAAAAACGAGGCTCCTAAAGAAAAAATTATTACTAAAAAAGTACCGGTAGAAAAAATAGTTGAAAAAGAAATAATTAAAGAAGTACCAGTAGAAAAAGAAGTTATAAAATATAAAGATAATCCCATGTTAAATCACCCAAGGGTAAAAGAAGCTATTAAACATGCAAGAAGATCAGGGGAATTATAATTTTGATATATGTATATTTGAATATACAATATAAAATGTTATGGCAAACAAAAATTTAAAATTAACAAGTGTAAAAATTATAGATCATTTATTTGACGATTTTAAAGTATCATCAATTAGACATAAATTTAATTTACAAAAATTAGCAAATAGAGCTGTACACTTATACCTAACTGATGAAGATTTTAGGAAAAAATTACACAATCATACCGACTTAACAATTAGTGGTAGTTTATAAATTAAAAAAATAAAGGTTATATGAATGAAATAAAACTTCCAAAACTCAGAAAACTTGAGAATAAACCAAAAATAGAAAAAAAAGGATATATACCTCAAAGTCAACGTAAAAAAATATTACTACTTTCTGATGATATTAGAACTCAAAGTGGAATAGGCACTATGTCTAGAGAAATAGTATTAAATACATGTCACCATTATAATTGGGTTAATATAGGTGGTGCTGTAAAACACCCTGAGAAAGGAAAAGCTTTCGATTTATCTGCAGATTGTAATAAAGAAAAAGGAATATTAGATTCTTATGTCAAGGTTATTCCTGTAGATGGATATGGAAATCCTACTATATTAAGAGGTGTATTAGAGCAAGAAAAACCTGATGCTATTTTACATTTTACTGATCCTAGATATTGGGTTTGGTTATATCAAATGGAAAATGAAATTAGACAAAAAATTCCAATGATATTTTATACTATATGGGATGACGTACCATACCCAATGTATAATAGAGAATTTTATAGATCAGATGATATGCATCTTTGTATTTCTAAACAAACAAAAAATATTGTTAAAAATGTTTTAAAAGACTATCCTAAAGAAGACTGGGCAATACAATATGTTCCTCACGGTATAAGTGAAAAAAAGTTTTATCCTATTGTAAATGATTTAGAATTTGAAACATGGAAAGAAAAATTCTTAGAAAATGAAGAATTTGACTTTACAGTTTTATGGAATAGTAGAAATATTAGAAGAAAAAATGCACCTGATATTATATTAGCTTGGAGAACTTTTTTAGATCAATTACCAGAAGAAAAGGCTAAAAAATGTCTACTGATATTACATACAGATCCTATTGACCAGCATGGTACAGATTTACCTGTGGTAGTTGAAAATTTTTGTAATCCTGAGATACATAAAGTTAAATTTAGCTCTAAAAAGTTACCCGAAAAAGAATTAAATTATTTATATAATTGTTCAGATGCTCATATATTCTTAACAGATAACGAAGGTTGGGGATTAGGTTTAACTGAATCATTAACCGCAGGTAGAATGATAATAGCACCAGTACAGGGAGGTATGCAAGACCAAATGCGTTTTGAAGATGAAAATGGTGATTGGATTGATTTTACAACAGAACACCCTTCAAATGCAGATGGTAAATATAAAAAGTGTGGTGAATGGGCAATACCTATTTTTCCTAAAACACGTTCTGTAAAAGGTTCACCTGCAACACCTTACATATTTGCTACTCAATGTTCTATTGAAGATGCAGTAATCTCTTTAATGAAAGTTTATAAAATGGGACCTGAAGAAAGAAAACAAAGAGGATTAAAAGGTAGAGAATGGGTATTATCAGAAGAATCAGGTTTTACATCTAAAAAAATGGGAGAAAGATTTATAAAAAACATAGATGTTATGTTAGAAAAATTTGAACCTACTAATAGAGTATCACTTATAAAAGTAGATGATTCAAGTATACAAAAGAATTATAATGACAATCCAATAAGTTTAAGATCAACATTTAAAAAAGAAATACAATCAATATGAAACCATTATGTATAATATCGTGTCCTATAGACACATTTTCAGGTTATGGAGCTCGTTCAAGAGATTTTGTTAGAGCATTACTTAAAGTAAAAGGAAAAGAATGGGATTTTAAAATCATACCCCAAAGATGGGGAGATTGTCCTTGGGGTTTTTTAGATGATAATGATCCTCTTAAATTACTTTATAATAAAGAGGAAAAACTTACAAAACAACCAGATATTTGGATACAAATTACTGTTCCTAATGAATTTCAACCTGTAGGAAGATTTAATATAGGGGTTACCGCGGGGATTGAAACAACTGCTTTTCCTGCTGAGTTTTTAGGTGGAATGAATAAAATGAATTTAAATATTGTTAGCTCTGAACATTCAAAAAACATTGCTTTTGTTACTTCTTATGATAAGTTTGATAAAAATACTAAACAAAAAATAGGAGCATTAAAAGTAGAAAAACCTGTCCAAGTTTTATTTGAAGGACTAGATTTAGAAAAATACCATAAAATTCAGAATTTTGATATTAAAAATTCATTACTAAAAGAAGTTGATGAAAGTTTTTGCTTTTTATACACAGGACATTGGTTACCAGGTAAATTTGGTGAAGATAGGAAAAATACACCTTTATTAATACAAACTTTTTTAGAAACTTTTAAAAATATTAATGGTGCAAAACCTGCTTTAATATTAAAAACAAATAGAGTAAATTATTCTTTATTAGACAGAGAAGATATGTTAAAAGAAATTAATAATGTTAGAAAAAAAGTAGGAGGCAACTTACCTAATATATATCTTTTGCATGGTGAAATGACTAATGAAGAAATGAACCTATTAAATAATGACCCAAAGGTAAAAGCAATGGTATCATTTACAAAAGGTGAAGGATTCGGTAGACCATTATTAGAAGGAGCAATAACAGGAAAACCTACAATTGTGTCTAATTGGAGTGGACATGTTGATTTTATTAAACCGGAATATAATATTTTAATAGGAGGTGAACTTAAAAATGTACATGAATCAGCAGCTAATCCATTTTTAATGAAAGAAGCGCAATGGTTTAATGTTAATACTGATATTGCTAGTAAAGCAATGAAAGATGTATTTAAACACTATAAAAAATATTGGGAAAAATCACGTAAACAATCTCAATATTTAAAAGAAAACTTTAGTTTAGATAAGATGGCAGAAAAATTAAATACTTTATTGCCTACGTTAACTTTAGAACCCCCTAAACAACATATACCTCTAAGTTTACCTAAATTAAAAAAAGTAAATAAAGAAACACCTAAATTAAAACTACCAAAATTAAAAAAAATTAACGCATAATGAAACAATTAGGAGATAAATTAGTAAGTAGCCCCGTTTGTGATAGCAACGCATGTTATGAATCAATATTTCAAACACAAGAAGGAGAAATAAAAACATGGCTTTGTATGACTAGTGGTTATACTTCAAATACTACAATGACTTTAGATAGTGAAGCCCTTAAAAAAACCCTAGAACTTACAGCCGATTTAATTAAAGATTTAAGACAAGATCACATACCTCCTGGAGGTGGAGAAAAGTTAGCTTGGTTCCCTACGGTTATTACAATGCCTGAAAAAGGGATGATTTTTCCTGAAATAAAAAAAGGAGATGAAGATTGGAAATGGACTGTAGTTAAAGCAGTTGACATCTCTGAAAAAGAACAGCCTAAATATCCTGATCCTAATAATCCTGGAACTTTTTATAAAAAAAGAATGGATATGGAAAATATGAAGCGTTATGATAAACTTTGTTTTATGGATGCCGCTGAAGAATTAGGTATGTTTAAAAAAGAAAATATAGCAAATGAAAATTAGTTACGCAATAACAGTATGCAATGAGCATAAAGAAATAGAAAAATTATTAACATTTCTATTTGAACATAAAAGGCAAGAAGATCAAGTAGTAGTTCAAATGGATATGAATGCAACTGATGAAGTTATTAATATATGTGAACGATTTGAATCTAAACCACATAATGAATATAAATTAAACCAATTCGCTTTAAATAAAAATTTTGCAGCATATAAAAATAATTTAAATAAAAGTTGTGATGGTAATTGGATATTTCAAATTGATGCAGATGAAATACCTAATGAATACTTGATAGAAGCACTTCCATTTATTTTAGAAGCAAATGAAGAAACAGAAGCATTTTGGGTCCCTAGAGTAAATACAGTTGCAGGTATAACAGATGTTCATATTACAAAATGGGGATGGAGATTAGATGATCAAGGATGGGTTAATTTTCCAGATTGGCAAATGAGAATCTACCAAAATAAAGAAGAAATATATTGGATAAAACCCGTACATGAACAATTAAAGGGTTATACTAAATTTGCAAATCTTCCTGCTGAAGAAAAATTTGCAATATATCATCCAAAAGATATAGGAAGACAAGAAAAACAAAACGCTTTTTACGATACAATATGATTTTTTGGAGAATATTAGATAATAAATTGCACCCTGTACAAGAAGTAAGTAAATTAGGGTTTGAAGAATCAGAAGGGTTAAGAATCCCGGATGAATATTTAGATCAACAAGAATTTACAATTATGAGGACATGTCATGGTATAGGAGATTGGGGAATACTTTCAGCAATGCCTCGATTATTAAAACAAAAATACCCTAAATGTAAAGTTTATTTACCTTCAGTAGAATTATTAAAAAAATTATTTGGATCTTTGATTGATAATTGGTCAGCTTGGGAAGATCCTTTTCAAAATGTTGAAGTAGTATTTAAAAATAATCCTTATGTAGATGGATTTGTAGATGATATAAAAGGTGAAATATTTCATGATCATTATAGAATATATGATAATAATAATTCAGATATTCCTTTATTAGAACAAATGTTAAAATTTTGGCAATTTAATGAAGATGAATATAGTGATTCACAACCTGAACTTTATTTTTCTCAAGATGAAATTACACAAGGAGAAAAAATTATCAATACTTTTACATCAGGAGATTATGGTGTGTTTTTAGTATCTAATAGATATAATTATGAAGTTGATGAACTTATAATTGAAAAGTTAAAAGAAAATAACCTCCCTTATTTCTACTGGACAAAAGATCCCTTAAACCAAACTAAATTTGATTTTATTAACGGAGTCCTTAATTTAAGAAATATTGATTTAAGAATTCAACTATATATTAAGTCTAAAGCAAAAATAAATATAGGTAGTCAGGCAGGTATAAACCACTTAGTTGTAAGATATTCTGATGTTTATGAAATACAAAGACAATTTCCTCTAGCAGGAAATTATGTTAAAGGAGAAAATTATCTAAAAGACCCTGATAAACAACTTTTATTAAAAGGACTTCCAGATAAATGGGATTCCAAAACAACTACTACTTTAAGATATAAATCTGAATTAATAAATTTTTTTAGAAACCCTAAATATAAAAATAAAACAGTATTAGAAATAGGTTCTTCAAATGGTCATAGTACTAAAGTATTAAGTTATTTATTTAAATCAGTTACAGCTGTAGATATTTTAAAAGAACGACATATCCATTCCCATGAAAATTATAATAAAAGTAATACAAATATTAATTATGTGGTAGCAGATGTTTATAATAATCCTTGGGATTTTGGCCATCATGATGTTGTGTTTATTGATTGTGTACATGATTACCAACATGTAAGGAGTGATATAGAAAATACTTTAAAAATATGTAATAAACCTATTATAATTTTTGATGATTATGGGTTATTTCCTGATATTAAAAAAGCAATAGATGAATACATAGAATCAGGTAAATTTGAAGTATTAACTTATTTAGGTCATCAAAAAGAAACAATTATCCCTAAAACCCAAAATAAAATATTAAAACACTTTGAAGGAATTATATGTCAAGTAAAATAGCAATATATACATCAATATTTGGAGGGTATGATGATCTTCCTAAAATATCTTTTAAACCTAAAAATTGTGATTTTTTATGTTTTACTGAAAATAATATTTCATCAACTGATTGGAATATTATTCAAAGTCCAATCATATATAAAGATCCTAATAGGAATGCAAAACGCTTTAAAGTATTACCTCATAAATATTTATCTGATTATGATTATAGTATTTGGATAGATGGTAATATGGATGTAGTAGGAGACGTTAATAAACTAATAGAGCAATATTTAGGGAATACAACAATAGCTTTTTATAGTCACAGTAATAATAAATTAGATCCCAGAAATTGTCCCTATGAAGAAGCGAATAAAATTTTAGAATTAGGTTCTATTAATATGCAAAGATGGCCAGAAAGAGGAACATTAAATTATAAAGATAACCCAAAAACAATAACAAAACAGATGCAACATTACCAATATTCTGGTTTTCCTCATAATAATGGATTAATAACGGGAATGGTAATACTACGTAAACATAACCATTTAGATTGTATAAAAGTTATGGAACAATGGTGGTCTGAAATAAGTTATAATAGTAAACGTGATCAATTAAGTTTTAATTATTCTGCTTGGAAACAAGACATTAAATTTAACTATATATCTGGTGATTCTAGAAATAACGAATATTTTTATAGAAGTACTAAACCCCATAAAGGAAAAAAATGAAAAATATAGTATTTATACCTTATATAAAAAGAAATAACTCATTAGGAGAATCAGGAGTAGCAAAACCTAGATGGGATACAGGTTATGATTATGGTATAGATTCTTGGAAAAAATGGTGTAAAAAACATAATTGTGAATTAATAATAATGGATGAATTAATGATTCCCGAAGAAGAAATGTTAATTACATGGCAAAGATGGAATGCATTAGAGATATTAGACCATAGTGATATAAAATATGATCAAGTTTTAATAGTAGATGCAGATAGTATTGTTCATCCTGATTGTCCTGACTTTTTTAAACTAACTAATAATAAATTCAGCTCCCAATTAACAGATGGTTGTTATGAATGGGTTAATAGAGCTATAAAAGGATACTCAACAACATTTTTTAATAAAAAACATTGTTTAAAACCTTATGAATTTTTCCAAACAGGCTTTGTTATTATTAATAAAAACCATAAAGATTTTTTTAAAAAAGTATTTGACTTTTATGATCTTAATAAAGAAAAGATAATTAAATCTTATGATATAATAAGAACAGGTAGTGATATAGCTCTTTTAAACTGTCTAAGAAAAGAATTTAATGTAGAATTAAATATATTACCTAAAGAGTTTAGTATAATGGATGTTACTAGAAAAAATTTATTATATTATGAACCTACTCAACAGTGGTGGGAAGATAGTTTAGAAAATTTATTTAATTCAGGTTGGATATATCAATTCACTTCTATACCTCAAAATTCAATGGGTAGAGATAGAAAATATTGGATGGAAAGAATATATAAAGAATTATATAAATGAAAAAATATATAGTCACAGGAACAGATGGTTTTATAGGATCTAGATTAAAACAAAGATTAGAACAAGATGGTCATGAAGTTTATAATATTGAACAACATCATTGGCCAATGATCGAAGAGACTTTGGATCAACATATATGGAAATGTGATGGGATATTTCATGTAGGAGCAATTGCAGATACAACGCTTCAAGATCCAAATAAAATGCTTTATTACAATTACACATGCAGTAAAAAAATATTTGATTTAGCTAGGAAATTTAATAAAAAAGTCGTATATTCTAGCTCAGCTGCCGTTTATGGTACTGATGATAAACCAACAAATATATATGGTTGGTCAAAATTACTAGCAGAAGAGTATGGTGTAGCATTATTTGCAAAGAACGTAAATTTTGTAGCTTTGAGATATTTCAATGTATATGGACCAGGAGAATCACATAAAGGTAAAATGGCATCAGTAGCATATCAGGCTTGGAATGAGGAACATCTTGGAAACTTTAAATTATTTCCTGGAGAACCAAAGAGAGATTTTGTGTATATAGATGATGTAGTAGATGCAAATATACATGCAATGGATAGTTGGGCTTATGGTGTATATGAAGTTGGTTCTGGAAAAGCTGAAACATTTGAAAATTTAATAGATGGTATGGGGATAAAATATACATACCATAATGAAGATAAAATACCAAGTTGGTACCAATTCTTTACTCAAGCAAATAAAGAAAAATTCATACCAGGTTGGCAACCTAAATATAATATATTAGAAGGTACTAAAAAATATAAAGAATATTTAAATGGTTAAAGTTTTAGTAATTGGAGATAGTTGTGTAGATAATTTTATATACTGTAATATTAATAGATTATGTCCTGAAGCTCCCGTACCAGTATTACAACCAATTAATACAATTACTAACCCCGGTATGGCAGGAAATGTTGCAAGAAATTTAATAGCATTAGGTGCTGAAGTAGAGTTAATCACTAATAAGACAAATATTCGTAAAACACGATACATAGATAATAAATCAGGTCAAATGATTATGAGATTAGATGAAAATGATAAGTGTGATGCTTATAGTGGAAATTCACATGAACCTGGATATGATGCTTTAGTAATATCTGATTATGATAAAGGATTTCTTACATATCATGATGTTAAGATGTTAGTAACTAATGCTGATTGTCCAACATTTATAGATACTAAAAAAAAATTAACTGAATTTGCTTATGAAGCTAATTTTATTAAAATTAATAAACCTGAATGGAATAATAATTCCCATTATGATGGTGATAACATAATAGTAACTGATGGTGAGAATGGAGCCACATACAGAGGTAAAAATTATTCTGTAAAGAATAAAGTAAAAGTTTCAAATGTCTCGGGAGCAGGAGATACTTTTTTAGCAGGATTAGTATATGAATATATAATTAATAATAATATTGAAAAAGCTATTAAATTTGCAAATAAATGCGCAAGTAAAGTTGTACAGGAAAGAGGAGTAACTACAGTATGAAGATATATGTTGATATAGATGAAACAATTTGTTTTTATAAGGATAAAAGAGAATATCCTAAAGCTAGCCCTAATTTTAAAAACATAGAAAAAATAAATAAATTATATGATGAAGGTCATGAAATAATATATTGGACAGCTAGAGGAGGAATAACAAAAAAAGACTGGAGTAAACTAACAGCTGAACAGTTAGAATTATGGGGTTGTAAATATCATGAATTAAAAATGAATAATAAACCTCATTATGATTTATTAATTTGTGATAAAACAAAAAGAATAGAAGAAATATAATGAACAGTAAAATAAGAAAACACACACTACAGGCAATACCTTATAAGGGTGAAATTCATAAAAAAGCATGGGGTCATGAATTATGGATTATCAATAATGAACTTTACTGTGGGAAATTATTAGTTTTCAAAAAAAATAAATCTTTTTCAATGCACTACCATCTTCTAAAAGATGAAGCATGGTATATCTCTAAAGGTAAATTCTCATACAAGTATATTGATACTGAAACTGCTGAATTACATACAGTTGAAGTTACTGAAGGTGATTGTATTCATTTAATGCCAGGACAACCCCATCAAATGTTGGCTCTTGAAGAAGGGAGTTGTATATTTGAAGTATCAACTCAACATTTTGACTCTGATAGTTATAGAATCATTAAAGGGGATACACAACAATGAAAGTATGGACTAATGGATGTTTTGATGTATTGCATAGAGGGCATATTGAATTATTTAAATATGCGAAATCTTTAGGCACAAAGTTAATAGTAGGGATAGATTCTGATGAAAAAATAAGAAGAGAAAAGGGAGGTTCTAGACCTATTAATAATGCATATGATAGAAAATTTTTACTTAAGTCTATAAAATATATAGATAAAGTTTATGTATTTGATAGTAAAGAAGGATTAGAATATCAAATAGAGGAAATATTACCAGATATTATGGTTATAGGATCTGATTGGAAAGGTAAAACTATAATAGGTGAACAATATGCAGATAAATTAATATTTTTTAACAGAATAAAAGGATACTCAACAACAAACATATTGAAAAATGAAAATATGTAGAGAATTTAAAGGCGATAGACCTTGCAAGTATTATTGGATAGATAAATCTCATAATTGTAAGGACCCGAATAGTTCTTATTATAGTGAATATTCACATAGAATATTACTAATTAAATTAGATGCATTAGGAGATGTAATGAGAAGTACAGCTTTAGTTGAAGGTATTAAGAAAAAATACCCAAATTCACAATTAACTTGGTTAGTTAAAGAAAATGCAAAATTTTTTATTAAAAATAACCCTGATATTGATAGAATTATGATATATAACGATGAAAATTCTAGAATTTTACAATGTGAGAAATTTAATATCCTTATAAATTTAGATAAGGATGCAAAATCAACATCAATGGCTATGTTATTTAAATCTGATATTAAACGTGGTTACGGTTTACATGAAGATGGTTATCCTATTCCTTTAAATAAATCTGCTAAATATCATTATGACATTTGCTTAGATAATTATGATAAAAAAACAAAAAACAAAAAAAGTTACCAAGAATTAATTTATGAAATTGCTGAAATTAAATATAATAACCAAAAACCAACTTTATTCTTAGATAATAAAAAAGCTAAATCTTTTAAAGATGATTTTTTTAAAAAAAATAATATAAAAGAAAAAAATAAAATAATAATATTAAATACAGGATGTGGTCCCGTTTACCCCCATAAAAAATGGACTTATGACGGTTATAAAAATTTATTAAAAAACATAACTAAAAATAATAATATTAAAGTTATTTTAACTGGTGCTAAAACTGAATTAGAAAGAAATTCTAAACTATATAAAGAATTTCCTAATGTAATTAATACGACTAATAAATATTCAATAGAAGAATTTTGTAATCTTATTAATTTATCTGATATAGTAGTTACTGGAGATACAGTTGCTTTACATATAGCAATATCATTAAATAAAAATATAATTAGTTTTTTTGGTCCTACTCCACACCAAGAAGTTGATTTATTTGGCCTTGGGGAAAAGTTTGTAAGAAAAGAATTAGATTGTTTAAATTGTTACGATCAATTTCCTTGCCCTTATAATGGAAAATGTATGAGTTTAATTAAACCAAAAGAAGTTTGGAATTCAATATCAAAATATATAAAATAAAAATATGAACATAGAGATAATTTTTGCAGAATTTGGTGATAGATCTAAAGCTAATCAAAAATGGAATAATAATATAGGTAGATTAGATCCAACTTATTCTCAAATTAAAAAATATATACCAGAAGCTAAAATAATTTGTTACACTGATGATCCTTCTATTGGTGAAGGGTATGATGTAGAAGTTAAATTAATTAATTCAGATGATACACCATTTGATAAAAATTATAGAGAAGGTAGTGGAAAGTTAAAATGGGGGTATCATTGTTGTGATTATTACCAAGTCCAAGGTTTACTAGATTCTAAAGCAGACATTGCAATATCAATGGATTCTGATTTAATGTTCGTATCAGATGAAGTAAGAACTTTACTACCTATAATTAAAAAATTTGGAATTTGTTGTCCTCAGAATGAAAGACAGTTGGTTAAAACTGATGGTATTCATACTCGTGGAAATGATGGTGATTATCATATAGGTGAAGATGAATCAGGGGGTAATATATTAACTTATGACTTATGGTGGATGGGACTTAAAACAAATGATAAAAGAGGAAGAAAATGGTTACAAGAATTCCAAAGACTAATGAAAACAAACCCAAAACGTGGTCCTTTACAATTAAGCAGAGCTTCATGGAATACTAGTATATATCCATACTCAATGCCTATCCAGTGGGGGGTTGGAAGTGGCCATATTGGGTGTGGTAATGAAATAATTTTACACGTAGGGCATTTAAATGTCCAAGATCACTACTTAACAGAAAGAATATGAAAATTTATTGTATATTATTTGATACTTTTCCTAGACATCCAGAAATGGAAAGTCTATTTAGATCAAAAGACCTACATTATGCAGATTATTTTACACAAACCTGTACAGTTACAACTCTAATTTCTATGTTCTCAGGAAAAACACCTTCTGAGATGAGATCTACAGGAATTGGCCATTCACATACTTATGCTTCATTATCTGATAAAGATAAAATAGAATGGAATAAAAAGATAGTATTCAATAAATTACCTAGTGATTGGAATGTACATCTACATGCAATGCCTCGAACTAGAGGAGATGATAATTCAATTCGTGATTGTTGGCCTATGTATACTAATCCAAATACTACTCCAGGTTTAAGAGATTGTAAATTATTACCAGATGATATATGTTCTAGAGAAAAAGATTTTAAATTTTATGATTATAAAGAAGGAGATGATGAAAAAAACTTTATTAAAAAAATGCAAGATCTACCTAAAGATGAAAATAATCTTATAGTTTTAAAGTATAATCATTATCATGATATGGAAAGAGGTAAACATGACGATGTTTTTAAAATTTTTAAAGATATTATAAATACTATTGATTTTAAAGAAGAAAATTCTCTTTTTTGGGTATTTGCGGATCATGGAGAACCTGAAGGCATGGATGAATTACATTCACCACCCGATTCTTTTATGAGTTGGGTTAGTGTTACAGATAACATAACAAATAAAAAAATAACTAAAAGTAAAATAGCATCAGTAGATTTTAATAATACTGTTTTAAATCGTGTTCATGGTAATTTAAATTTACCTAATGATATATTATCTCCTGTTGATATGTCTAGAATTTATGTTACTGAAGATAGTAGAGGAAGAATAAACGAATATCATTGTACTACTGTTTCAGCTATAAAATGCATTGATGATCAGAATTTAATACAATTTGTTCATCATTCCCCCTATGCTCATTTAGGTAGATATACTAATGAAAAATCTAGAACTATAAAGTATAACTATAATAAAGTAGGTACATCAGGTTATATGAAAGTAACTAATAGAAGTTTTAATGAAATTGAAAATAATGAAGAGTTAATAAACCATTTAAAAAATGGTATTTGGAGTTGGTATTTTAAATAAAAATTATGAAAACAATTTACGTAGGAATGAGTGCGGATTTAATACATCCAGGACATATGAATATATTAAAAGAAGCCAACAAATATGGAAAATTAACAGTAGGTCTTCTTACAGATAAAGCTATAGCAAGTTATAAAAGGTTACCTGCTTTAACATATGAACAAAGAAAAGAAGTAGTTGAAAGTATAAAATATGTTAATCACGTTGTACCTCAAGATACTTTAGATTATACTAATAATTTAAATAAATATAAACCAAATTATGTTTTACATGGTGATGATTGGAAATATGGTGTTCAAAAAAATGTAAGACAAAAGGTAATAGATACTCTATCTAAGTGGGGAGGTAAATTAATAGAAGTACCTTATACTAAAGGTATATCATCAACTCAGTTACATGATTCTTTAAAAGAAATAGGCACTACACCTGAAATAAGACAAAAGAAATTAAGAAGATTAATAGAAAATAAACCTATAGTAAGAATCTTAGAAGCACATAATGGATTGACAGGTATTATTGCAGAAAATGTATCTTATGAAAATAATGAATTTGATGGTATATGGATGTCAAGCTTAACAGACTCTACAGCTAAAGGAAAACCGGATATAGAATTAATAGATAGATATGGTACATTAAATGATGTATTAGAAGTAACAACTAAACCTATTATATTAGATGGTGATACAGGAGGTAAACCTGAACATTTTGCTTTCACAGTAAAAACATTAGAAAGATTAGGTGTATCAGCTATTATTATAGAAGATAAAGTAGGACTTAAAAAGAATTCATTATTTGGTACTGATGTAAAACAAAAACAAGACTCAATTGAAGGATTTTCTAAAAAGATAAAGGTAGGTAAATCTTCATTAGTAGGAGATGATTTTATGATTATTGCTAGAATTGAGAGTTTAATATTAAAAGCTGGAATAGTAAATGCTTTAGTAAGGGCCGAAGCTTATATAGAATCAGGTGTAGATGGTATTATGATTCATAGTAAAGAAGAATCACCAAACGAAATATTCGAATTTCTTGAAGGATATAATTTATTTGAAAAAAAAGTACCTGTAATAGTTGTCCCCTCATCTTATAATAGTGTAACAGAAGATGTATTAATTAAAAAAGGCGCAAATGTTATTATATATGCTAACCATTTATTAAGAAGTGCATACCCAGCTATGATTAATACAGCTAAATCTATCCTTAAACATAAAAGAAGTAAAGAAGCTTGTAATGATTATTGTATGAGTATAAAAGAAATACTAAATCTAATACCAGGTACTAAATGATAAATAACTTATTTGAAAAATTAACAAACGAAGGTTATAATTTCTTTACAGGAGTCCCTGACAGTGCATTAAAACCATTTCAAAATTCTATATTAGAATCAAACTTTGAACATGTTATAGCTACAAATGAAGGACAAGCAGTAGGAATAGCTTTTGGGGCTGAAATAACTGGTAAAAAATCTTGTGTATATTTGCAAAATTCAGGTTTAGGAAATACTATAAATCCCTTAACAAGTTTATGTATGCCTTTTAAAATAGAACCTTTATTAATAATAGGTCATAGACATACTCTTGAACAACATAAAATTATGGGTGAAGCAGATGAAAAAATTCTACAAACTATAGGATATAAAAATTACATTATAATAAAAGGAGAAAATAATGTTAAGTAGAAAAGAAGCTATCCATAAAATATTCAAAACCCATGGAACAGATTCATTATATATAACAAATACTGGTTATATATCACGCGCAGTTTATAATGAATTCCCGTCATTTCCTAACATATTATACATGCAAGGAAGTATGGGTATAGCTCCATGTATAGGATTAGGTATCGCATTAAATACAAGAAAAAACGTAATTATATTGAGTGGAGATGGTGCATTATTAATGCATTTAGGAATTACACATACGATAAGAGATTATAATTTATCTAACTTATTTGTGTATGTTTTAGATAATGAATGTCATGAATCTGTAGGAGCATATGAATGTTCTAAACTAGAAAATACGTATCCCGGTATTAATAAAATATATAAAATATCTAATGATGGTAAATTACCTAGAGTAGGGATTAAATCAATAGAAAATAAAAAACGTTTTATGTCATGTCTTTAGTTGTTTGTTCACCATCTACTCAAAATTTTTTAAAAGGGGAAAAATTCATAGTCAATAATCCTCCTACTAAAGACATATTATCACTACAAAAATCATTTAATGATGTTATAGCTGTGGGGGGAGGGGCCGTAATTGATACTGCTAAAATTTTATCAAAAAATCCTATAATATGTTATCCAACAACGGCAGCAGGGGCAACAGCAACTTCTCATTCTGTATATTGGGACGGTGATATTAAAAAAAATTTTCATTCTTATATACCTAAAGAAGTTATATTTGAGTTTAAATTTATAAAATCTTTATCTAAAGATATGTTACTATATACTAAATATGATGCTATAAGTCATTGTTTAGACGTAATGTGGTCAAAAGATTTTAATAAAATAGATAAAATTGAAGTAGAAAACACACTAAAAAAATTAACAAACCCAAACATAAAACCAATAGATATAATTAAATTAGGACATAAAGCAGGCACTTTTATTCAAAAAGTTCCTACTACTATATTACATGCATTATCATACCCTATAACAGGTAAATACGGTATATCTCATGGAAAAGCTTTAGGATTTTTAATTCCTCCTTTATGTGAATTATTTAATCAAAAAATAAATATAAAAAAATACAATATTTCTTTGGATATAGACATAAATTTTATTATAAATGAAGCACAAACTTATCCTAAGTTTTTTAACACATCAAAAAAAATAAATTTAAACCAATTAAAAAAATTATTAAAATATGAAAACCCTAAAAGAACTAACAATAAAGTATGATGTAGATGCTTTAGGATTAGGCTATACTGATTATTATGAAGAATTATTTAAAGATATAAGAGGAGATGTAACTAAGATTTTAGAAATTGGAGTTGAAACTGGGAGATCTCATAGATTATGGTTAGAATATTTCTATAACGCAAATGTATATGGATTTGATATTTTTAAGTCTGGAGTCGATGAACTTAATAGACTACAGAAAAATAACCCCTATCTAGATAGATCAGTTATGTTTGAAGGTAATCAGGAAAATGTTGATGATTTAGAAAGATTTTTATCACTACATGGAGGTGATTTTGATATTATTATAGATGATGGTGGTCATACAATGAAACAACAACAAGTATCATTAGGAGTACTATTTGATGCAGTTAAACCTGGAGGGCATTATATAATAGAAGACTTACATACTTGTAGTGGAGAATGGCCAACATTATATGGATACCAAGTTATAAATGAAGGAGACACACTAACAACAGATTTACTTAAAAGTATAGAAAATAAAGATGATTCTATAACAGAAACTAATTATTTAACTAAAGATGTATTAGATAATATTAAAAATAACATAGAAAGTTGTAAAATAGAAATCGGAAAAGATGTTTACACAAATCCCAAAAATTACACTTACAGATGGCCAACTATGTTATCATTTATAAAAAAGAAATAAAATGAGTAAAGTAGCAGTTATCGTTGAAACTAGAAAACACAAAGCTTTAGAATTTGTTTTAAATAATGTTATGAGTAATTTGTCAGGTGAATGGAACTTGCAGATATTTCATGGAACTAATAATATAAAATATATTCAAAATATTATAAATAATAATTCTTTATTATCTTCTATTAAAGATAAAATAACATTAACTAATCTCAATATAAAAGAAGTAACACAAGAAGATTCTAGCAAAATAATGTTATCTGAATCATTTTGGGAATCTATAATAAACGAAACAGTATTATATTTTGAGTGTGATTCTTTATTATGTCCAAATTCAAAATATAAAGTAGATGATTTTATACATTTTGATTATATAGGTGGTTATTGGGGAAATAGTTTATATAGTTTAGATGAAAATTACCCAGTTGTTATGAATGGGGGAATCTCTATTAGAAAAAAAAGTTTTATGCTAAATATTATAAAAAATGAATGGAAAACTTATATTGAAAAAGGAGGTAATCCTTGTGAAGATTATTTTGTAAGCCATTGTGTAAAAAATAAACCAACAACTAGACAAGTTTTAGCTTTTTCTATAGATTGTGGGTATATTTTACCTTTAGATATGGAAACCCCTTTTGCCCTACATAAACCGTGGGGGGTAAATCCTAAAAAGGGACATGGTGTAGCATATGAAGGTTTAAAATCAGTATGTAAAGAAATAGAACAATTAAAAATATTACAAGAAGAAGATGTATAAACCAGGAGAATCAATAAGATTAAAAGATATTAAAAAAGAAGGTTTTAACCCAAAAACAATATTAGATATAGGAGCCCATACAGGACAATTTTATAGGTGGGCAAAAAATGTATGGCCTAATGCTTTTATTTGGATGGTAGAAGCTAATGATTGTCATGAAATAGCTTTAAAAAATATAGTAAATAATTCGAATGATAAATATACTATAGCTACCTTAGGAGACTCTGAACGTGATGTTACTTTTTATACAAGAAGTGACAAACCACATACACAAGGAGCTTCTTATTATAAAGAAGCTAATTATTGGGACATACCACAATTAGTGATGGAAATACCAAAAACATTACAACCATTAGATGATTTATTTTCAAATGATTCACATTTTGATCTAATAAAAATAGATACCCAAGGTTCTGAACTAGATATAATAACAGGAGGAAAAGATATATGTAAAAAGGCAGATTATTTACTTTTAGAAGTAGCCTTAACAGAATACAATGAAAAAGCACCACTTAAAAATGAAGTAATGCAATTTATGAAAAATTTGGGTTTTGAAGATCTTATGGTTATAGGAGAGCATATAGATCATGAAGGAAATTTTGTACAAGAAGATATAGTATTTAAAAATTTAAATATAAAATAATGAAGAAAACATTTTTAAACTTAGGTAAACAACCAATCGCAAATGGATTTTTACATAAAGAACAAATAAAGGATGAATATTATTTTCATCTAAAAATGGCATTTGATAAAGAAACAGCATTAGTAACTCAAGTAAATTATGTAGATGCTGATTTAATGTTTAATGATGACTATGCTTATAGAGGTTCAATGTCCAAAACAATGGTAGAACATTTTAAAACGTTTAGTAAAACAATATCTTCTGATAAGAATATACTAGAAATAGGTAGTAATGATGGTGTTTTTTTAAAGAATTTTAGTTCTAAAAAAGCAATAGCTGTAGAACCATGTAGTAATTTTGCTAAAGAAACTCAAGATATGGGTTATACTACATATCCTTTATTTTGGGATGTATCTTTATCTAAAAAAATAGTAAAAGAAAAAGGCAAACAAGATATAGTTTTTGCTGCTAATTGTATTTGTCATATCCCCGATTTAGACTCAGTATTTAAAGCTGTAGAATATGTTTTAAATGAAGACGGTACATTTATATTTGAAGATCCTTCTTTAGCAGGAATGATAAATAATAATTCTTATGATCAAATATACGATGAACATCCTCATATATTCTCAGTAATAGCATTAGATAACATTCTTAAAAGAAACGGTTTACAAGTTGTAAAAGTTGAAAATTTAAAAGTACATGGAGGATCTAATAGAATATATGCTAAAAGAATAGGTTCTGAAGTACATGATTCCGTATACCAAAATAAAGAATACGAAAAAGTATTAGGATTGAATAAATTTAAAACATTTAAAAGATTTGCAAAAAGAGTTAAACAATCTAAAAAAGATTTAAGACGAATTTTAAAAAAATGTAAAAAATTAAATAAAAAAGTTATTAGTTATGG
>CAACVC010000103.1_pt1 | contig 19123 bp, 16 predicted proteins | sample 2381761 | NCBI WGS metagenome assembly CAACVC01 (sample SAMEA5211966, study PRJEB30684) | marine metagenome | biome: Marine; feature: Epipelagic; material: Water | collected 2015-10-15 | depth 45 m
TACTTTTAAGTATTATTAAATTTTAAATAAACAATTAATATTTATAAACATGGCAAAGACAGCTAAAAACACAGTTTTAACAAAAGAAGAAGTAAGCAACTTAACTTCGTTACAACAACAACAAAACGATTTAATTTACAATTTAGGTCAAACTGAATATCAGCTTGAATTTTTTGGAAATAGAAAAAAAGAAATTTATCAACAATTAGGAGCTTTAGAAGGTAAACAAACTGAAACGGCTCAAGAGATAGAAAAAAAATATGGACAGGGTTCAGTAAATCTAGAAAGCGGCGAATTTATTAAGGCTTAGTTGCATTTTTAGGAACTTCTGTAATATTTATAACAAAATTAATTTATTAAAAAATGGCAGAAGTACTTTTATCCCCAGGCGTATTAGCAAGAGAGAATGATAATACATTTATCTCAGCACAACCCGTACAAGCTGGAGCAGCAATTTTAGGTCCTACAGTAAAAGGACCAGTTGGGATCCCAACACTTGTTAGCTCTTTTTCAGATTATAAAAATAAATTTGGATGTATAGTAGAAAGTGGAAGTGCAGAGTACACTTACTTTACTTCTATTTCAGCATACAATTATTTCCAACAAGGAGGAGATTCATTATTAGTAACTAGAGTAGTATCGGGTTCTTACACTTCTGCAACTAGTACAAATGTTGGAAGTGGAATTGAAGGAACAACTTTAGTTGATTTAACTAATGCGGCAGTTTTTAATGCAACTGGTAGTGCTTTGGGAACATTTGCAGTTTCATCTTCAAATACAAATGTTACCGCTTCTATAGTATTAGATACAACAGCATCTTTTTCATCAACTTCCATAACTGCGGCTGTTGGAACTTTTAATGTGGGAGATACAGTAGTATTTACTTCACAATCATTAGGAGCAACTAAACCTGATGGAACAAACTTAACATTTACATTAGTAGATGCTGATATAGCAAATGAAAATGTATTTACTTTAGAAACTTTAACAGAAGGTGCAATTGCTAATAGTGGTACAGCTACAGGAGCAAATGGAACCTTAACTAGTGGTACTAAAGATAATTTAAGATGGGAAATAGTTCAACCTGATACGGCAAAAGGAACATTTAGCCTATTGATTAGAAGGGGTGATGATACAACTACTTCTAAAACAGTATTAGAAACTTGGGCGGATTTATCATTGGATCCAAATGCTTTAAACTACATTGAAAAAGTAATAGGCAATTCCAAACAAGTAGTAGCTAATGATGGTTCAGATTATTATGTTAAAAATGAAGGAACTTATAATACATTAAGTAATTTTGTAAGAGTAAAATCAGTTGATAAAAAAACATTAAATTATTTTGATAATAATGGAGATGCTAAAACAGCTTTTACTGGATCTATTCCATTAGCAGGATCTGGTTCATTTACAGGAGCTGTAGGTACTGCATTTGCTACAATAACAGGAACTTTTTATGAAAATATAGGAACAGAAACCCAAGGGTTAGTAGCGGATAATTACACAAATTCTATAAATTTATTAAACAATAAAGATTTATATAATTACAATGTTATTACAGCCCCAGGTTTAACAAGACAAAGTCATGCATCGCCTTTAACAACATTAGTAAATAATTCTCAAACTAGAGGAGATAATTTATCTGTTATAGATTTAAGAAATTACAATTCAACTTTAGCTACAGTAACAGCAGGAGCTTCAGCTGTGGATTCTTCATATGCAGCAGCATATTGGCCATGGTTACAAACATTAGATCCAGATACAGGACAACAAGTTTGGGTACCAGCTTCAACAATGATACCAGGTGTATATGCTTTTAATGATAGAGCAGGAGAAGCATGGTTTGCACCAGCAGGTCTAAATAGAGGTGGATTATCAACAGTAATAAGAACTGAAAGAGCTTTAACTAATGGTAATAGAGATACTTTATATGGAGCTAATGTTAACCCAATAGCTACATTCCCTAACACAGGAGTAGTAGTATTTGGACAGAAAACATTACAGAAAAAAGCAAGTGCTTTAGATAGAATAAATGTAAGAAGATTGTTAATAGCTCTTAAAAATTATATTTCACAAATAGGAGATAATTTAGTATTTGAACAAAATACAATAGCTACAAGAAATAATTTTTTAGCTCAAGTTAATCCATATATGGAAAGTGTACAACAAAGACAAGGTTTATATGCTTTTAAAGTAGTAATGGATGATACTAATAACACACCTGATGTTATAGATAGAAACCAATTAATAGGACAAATATATATTCAACCAACAAGAACGGCTGAATTTATTTACCTAGATTTCAACTTACAACCAACAGGAGCTACATTTGATGGAGCTGGTGGTGGAGCAGGGTATTAAAAATTAAAGAATTAGATATTTATAATAAGAAATAAATTAGAACAACATGCCAGTATTAGATCCAAACGAAATATTTTTTACCGCTTTTGAACCAAAGCAAGCCAATAGGTTTATCCTTTACATGGATGGTATTCCAAGCTTTATTATTAAGGGAATAAGCGCAGTATCATTAACCCAGGGTGAAGTAATATTAAACCACATTAATGTTTTAAGAAAAGTAAAAGGTAAAACAGTATGGAATGATATTACAATGACATTATTTGATCCAATAACACCATCAGGTGCTCAAGCAGTAATGGAATGGGTAAGATTAGGACATGAATCAGTTACTGGTAGAGATGGTTATTCTGATTTTTATAAAAAAGATTTAACAATAGATGTTTTAGGTCCAGTAGGTGATATAGTTTCAGAATGGATATTAAAAGGAGCTTTTATTAAAGAAGCAACATTTGGAGATTATAGCTGGGATACGGAAAACGAAGCAAAACAAATTGAATTAACATTAGGAGTTGATTACTGTGTATTAAATTTCTAAAAAAAATTTCACACCTCCATAAGGGGAGCTTGGCTATGTCAAGCTCCTTTTTTATATTGATATTTATAATAAAGTTTTATAAATTAAGATTATGGCAGAATTTAAATTACCAACAGAAACGGTAGAACTTCCTTCAAAAGGTTTACTATATCCTAAAGACAATCCCTTATCAAGTGGAAAAGTAGAAATGAAATACATGACTGCAAAAGAAGAGGATATTTTAACAAACCAAAATTACATAAAAAATGGTACTGTAATAGATAAATTATTACAATCTTTAATTGTATCAGACATTAATTATAATGATTTATTAATAGGAGATAAAAACGCTATTATGATAGCTGCACGTATATTATCCTACGGTAAAGATTATGAATTTACTTATGATGGAGAACAACAAAATATAGATTTATCAACATTAGTAACTAAAGAAGTTGATGAAGATTTATATAAATCAGGAGAAAATGAATTTTCATTTACTTTACCCCACACAGAAAACACTATTACATTTAAAATATTAACACATGGGGATGAAAGAAAAATAGAACAGGAAGTAAAAGGATTACAAAAAATAAATAAATCTAATTCTAGTGAAGTAACAACAAGATTTTCCCATATAGTTAAATCAATAAATGGAAGTTCAGAAAAAAAAGATATTAGAGAATTTGTAAATAATTATCTTTTAGCTAAAGACGCTAGAGCTTTAAGAAAATACTATCAAGAAATATCCCCAGATCTAGACACTCAAGTATACCTCAACACTGCTGAGGGAAGAGAGGAGGTTGTTGATTTGCCCATTGGGCTTAACTTTTTTTGGCCTGACGCCTGAAACGGCTCCTCAATATAGAGAACGTGTTTTTATGACTTTACATGAAATAGTTTTCCATGGAAATGGAGGCTATGATTGGGACACAGTCTACAATATGCCTATATGGCTAAGAAAATTTACTTTTCTTAAAATAAGAGAATTTTACGAGGAGCAAAATAAAACTATGAATGGCAATCCAGAAAAAAGTTGGGTAGATCCTAAAATGAAAAATAAGGCAAAACAGGAAACTCAAAAAATAACTCCTCCTAGTTTTTTAAAATCTAAACCATCACGTACTTCATATAAGTAGTTTATTTTCTAAATATTTATAATAAATCAAAATTTATATGGCAGATCCTTTTGGAAATATAAGTGCTCAAGAAAGGCTTAAAATAATGGCCGAAATTAATGAGGAAGCTAAAACTCTTCGTTCTATAGAACAAGAATATGGAAGACTTATTAAAGAAAATTCGGATGTTTTAGAATCTAGATCTGCTAAATATACTAGTGAAAGAAATGCTATTGAAAGTTTAAGTTCTTCAATGAATAAAGATCTTTTAAATCAAAAGAAATTAGAAACTCAAATTTCAAAAATTAAAAGAGGTCAATTAAATGCTGAAATTCAAATATTTACACTTAAAGAAAAAATCAAAGCTTTAATAAAAGCAGGGGTAGATTTAACTAACAAAGAGATTGCAGTTTTAAAAGAAGCTGTTATATTTGAACAGGATAGAGCTAATTCTTTAGCTTCGGCTGCAACTAGTGCAGGAAAATTACTTGAAGAATCTAAAAGAATATCAAGATTAAATCCTTTTAAAGGTTTATCAGAATTAATTACAGGGGTTCCTATTTTAAGTTCTTTATTAAAAGATTTAACAAATGCAACTGATGCCTTTAACACTTCTATGAGCGATAGTAAAGGATTTGTTAGATCTTTTGGTGCAGGATTAACAGAATTTTTAAAATTAGTATCAAAATCAGCACAGGTATTTATAGCTGGAACTTTTATTAAAAGTATAAAAACAATAGATGAATCTTCTGTTAATTTAGCTAATCAATTAAACATTAGTAAACAAGAAGCGGGACAACTTCAAATAGAATTTGCTAAAGCAGCACAAGAAAATAAATCTTTATTACAAACATCACAGGATTTAATGGATGCCCAAGTTAAATTAGGCAATGCCTTAGGTACTACAGCTATGTTTAGTAAAGATACTGCTTCTACTTTTAATATTTTAACAAGTAGATTAGGTGTAAGTGAGGCAGCAGCTTCTCAATTAGCAAATTTTACAGAAGCAACAGGATTAAATTTTCAAAATTTTAGTAACACTGTAAGGGGTACTAACATGTTTTTAGGTGCTCAAGAAGAAATTTTTTTAAATGAAAAAGATTTAATAGAAGATATTTCTAAAACTAGTAGTAATATTTTACTTTCTATGCAAGGCCAAAATATTAGTTTAGGAAAAGCTGCTTTTCAAGCAAGAAAATTAGGGTTAAATCTTGCTGATATGGAAAAAATTCAATCAAGTTTATTAGATTTTGAGTCCTCTATTCAAAATGAACTTGCAGCAGAACTTCTTATTGGTCAAAATATAAATTTAGAAAAAGCAAGATCAGCAGCACTTAATAATGATTTATTAGGTTTAGGTAAGGCATTAGAACAACAAGGTATTACCCAGGCTAAGTTTGCAAGTATGAATTTTGTTCAACAAGAAGCTATTGCTAAAACTTTAGGAATGAGTTCAAAAGAAATGGGAGATATGTTTGTTAAACAAACTGCCCTAAGAAGATTATCTGCAAAAACAGAAAAAGATGGCATAAAAGCTATTCAAGAAAGAATTAGAAAGGGAGAAAGTGAAGCTAAAATTATTGCGGATATTGGAAGTGAAGAATTAGTAAAAAGAGCTCAAAACATGACAATGCAACAAAAAATGAATACAATAATTCAACAGCTTGCGGATAAAATAATGCCTGTTTTAGTTAAAGTATTTACAAAAATTGATTCATTACTTAATTCAGCAGGGGGATATGCTACTGAAATAGGGGTAGCATTAGGTGCTCTTGCTATAGGAGGTCCTATTTTTAGAGGAATATCAATGATTTCAAGATTATTTGGAGGTATGGCTAGAAGTTCAACCCTAGTAGGAAATAATCTAGCCAGAAGTACAGCTGGAGGAGGTGGAATGGGAACTAGAGGAATGAATCCTTTTACTATGTCATATGATGCTGCAGGAAGAGCTCAATATAATAAATTAGGTACATCTATAACAGGGAAAAGTGGCTTTGTTCCTGGTATAGGTAAAGCAGGAAAATTTGCTAGGGGTGCAGCAAAATTTGGTAAATTTAGTCCTCTAGGTATAGTAGGAGGTCTTGCATTAGATTATGGAGCAGATGAATTAAAAGAATCTGGATATGAAACTGCGGGGAAAGGTGTAAGTGTTGCTTCTGGATTACTTACTGGAGCCTCAACAGGAGCTATGATAGGTTCAGTTATACCTGGTGTAGGAACAGCAATAGGAGGAGTAGTAGGAGGTTTGATAGGAGGAATATCTTCGGCAATATCAGAATTTGGAGATAAGCAAGAAGAAGCTATAAATAAACAAACTCAGGCTATACAACAAACTAACCAAATCCCACCTAGAATAGTATTAGATGGTGCGGCTTTAAACCAAGAAGGAATATCTACTTTAAGATCTAACAGATTTATACAATAAACTATTTTTAATTTAATATTTATAACAAAACATAAAAAAATAATATTATGGGATTATTAGACAAACTAACATTACAAGGTTCACCTTTATCTAAGGCAAATGGAGGAAACGTACCTTTAGATCCAGGAGTTTCTCCTTTATCTAAATTACATGACGAATATTCATTAGATGGAGATCCTAACCTTTTAGGAAAACCTCAACCATCTGAATTAGATTTAAATGGAAAAGTACCTAGCTATAATTATAAAGACAATGCACCTTTAGAAGGAGTAGGGAGAATTTAATAAATGCCAAGTTTATTAACACAAACAACTAATCTTAAATCACTAAAGTTTGGAAATGATACACCTGGAGGAGGAAGTAGTAATCAACCTTACATTGTAACTCCAATTCCCCCCCAAGGTCAACAAGTTTCAGGCGATGACATTAGCTCCCTTGATTTTTTACTTAGGGGAGGTATGAATGCTGCTCGTGATACAGCTACTGATGTAGTTAGATTAACTAAATATTTCACAGATTTAAAATCACCATCAGGAGTTTTATTTGCAAGTAAACAAACTTCATTATCTTCTATAGCAGTAAGAACCCAAGCTAGTGAAGGAGCTTTAAATGGAGGGACTTATAGTCCTTTATCTACTTTAGCCCAAGCAGGTGTTAATTTTATAGGAGGACATATTGATAAACAAGGAGTAAATCTTATTACAGGTTTAACTACTTATCAAGATGTAAGAGATATTATAATAGGAGGAGAACAAGGACGGGATAATAGATTAGTAGTTTTAAGTGATTCAAAAATTACAAATGAATTTACTATTAACCCCCTAAACCCACCTGATACTGTTTCTTCTTTATCTGGAGAAATATTATCATATAGAGGAGGACCTAATTCAAATGTAGGATTAGGAAGAACTAATATAAAAATAGCCCAAAATAATCAAGGTGCTCCTTTAAGAACGGGATTAAATAATATTAAACTTCAAAATAATGGATTTTTTCTCCCTATACCGGAACCACCTCAAGACAACCCATTAGATTTTTTAGATAATGATCCCGGTATACTTGGATCTCCTAATTTTAATTTCAATCCAGGGGGAACAAGAGGTAATGTTGAAAATAAAGAACATGGGTTTGATGTTTTTTCTATAGAAAGACAAAGAAAATTTTTAACTATAGGGGGTAAATCAAATGGAATTCAGGATTTTAGAAGAGAAATTTATAAAATACAGGATCAAAAAATTTCATATGTTACAGGTATAGCCCCTTCTTATAACCCTTCAAATAGAAAAACCATAGATAATGATACTGGTACTTCTAGAATTAATTATACCTCACCAGGTCGAAGAGGTAATAGAAAAAATTATATTGCTGGAAAATTAGATCCCGTAACAGGTAGACCTATAGGAGCAGTAGATAGAATAAATGCTTTACCAATATATAAAAGTACTGGGGTAATTGCTAACCCCATAAAAAATGATTTAGTAAAATTTAGAATAGCAGCTTTAGATTCAGAAAGCCCTAATGTAAAAGAATATTTACATTTTAGAGCATTTATAGATTCATTTTCTGATAGTTACAATGCAACTTGGAATCCTCAACAGTATATGGGAAGAGGTGAACCTTTATATAATTATGGAGGATTTAATAGAGATATAAACATGTCTTTTACTGTAGCTGCTCAATCTAAAGAGGAAATAATGATTATGTATAAAAAATTAAATTTCCTTGCTTCTAATCTAGCTCCTGATTATACTACAGCTGGATATATGGCAGGACCTTTAGTACAATTAACTTTAGGAGGATGGTGTTATGAACTACCTGGATTTATTAAATCTATGACATTAGAAGTTCCCCAAGAATCCCCATGGGAAATTGCAATACCTTCTTCTGATTTAGGAACAACTTCTCAAGGGGGAATTGAATTTAGAAATCCTAAATTAAAAGAGATGCCTATGATATGTAAAGTAATGGGATTTACGTTTACACCTATTCATAATTTTAGACCCGAAAAACAAAAGAATTCTTTTGGAACTAAAAATGTAGTAGAAGATGCTTTTGGAAAAGATAAAGACCAAATTATTAGTACTATTACTGAATATGGACCTCAAAGATTTATACAATTAAGTAATGGAGGAAAAAATAATAATTATGATCAAGATCCAAATAATCCTATAACAACAGTGGCCCCTAATAATTAAAATGAGACGTTATTCACAAATACCAGTTAAAAAATCTCCAGAAGGAAAACAAATGTATAGGACAACTCGATATCCTGAAATACCTAGATCAGTTAATGATGTTTATGTTTATACTACTATAGGAGATAGATTTGATACTTTGGCACAACAATACTATAATGATTCTTCTTTATGGTGGATTATTTCAATAGCAAATGATAATTTAAATCAAAATTCTCTTACTCCTCCAGTAGGGTCTCAAGTTAGAATACCTTCTAACCCTTCTCCAATATTAGCTGAATTTGAAAGTATAAATGAATAATGAGTTATGGCAAATATATTAGGAGAAGGCTTTAATAATTATGTTAGAAAACAAGTAAATGAACGTCAAAAAGTTCATGGTAGTGGAGTTGACCAAAATAGAACTCCTCAGGAAATTTCTTACCTAAATTCTAGAACAGGATGGATAAAAGTAGCATCTTCTGTTTCAATTGATAATACTAAAAATGGTCGTTTAAGACTAAAAAAATTAGGATTAGAAAGTGAATTTGGGACAGGCGAAGATTTAGCTAAACATTTTGTTTTATTTAATGGTATATCTAGACTTTCAAATAAAGTTTATAAAGAAAGAAAAGGTGTATGGAATCCCAATTCTAATAAACCTGAAAATATTAATAATAGGTTTAAAAATGATGCTCTATATGGAGGAATAGGTCAAGACTTTGGTTTAGCCCCTACTCCTGGAATTACTAATATGGACATACAAAGTATTAATATGGGGTCTTTGAAATCTGCTACTATTAATCTTAAAGCTTATAATAGAGATCAATTAGATATAATAGATTTACTTTATTTAAGGTTAGGATTTACTTTATTAGTAGAATGGGGCCATAGTTCTTATATTAATAATCAAGGAGACATAACAGCTACTAAAAATTCAGTTATAGATGGAAGTTTTTTTTCAAATGAATTAATAGGAAAAACCTATGTTGAATTATTACCTCTTTTAGAAAAGAAAAGGTTTATAAGTGGAGGAAACTATGATGCTTTTTTTGGGAGAGTAACTAATTTTAATTGGGATTTTAATCCTGATGGAAGTTACAATATTCAAATTCAATTATATAGTATTGGGGATGTTGTAGAATCTTTAAAACTAAATACTTCTCCTCCTGGTGAAGCTATCGCTAAATATAAAGATTTAAGTCCTGATAAAAAAGAAAAAGTATTAAATAGTGAAAATTTAGTTGAAAGATATCAATATGAAAATAAAATAGCAGCTTATTTTAAAGCTATAAAAGTTTGGGATCAAAGGGGAATTGGATATTTTAAAAGTAATATATTTCAATTAAAAAAAGAACAATTAGTAGAAGAAACTCAAACACAATTTATAGAACAAAATACAGATACTGTAAATACTCCACAAATACAAAACTTAAATAATATTCAACTTAAATTAGATGAAGAAAAAAAATATGATGATTATTTAAAAAATTTTCAGGAATTACAACAAAACCCAAACTTAAATCTTCTGCAAAATGGTATTATAGAAATTACTGAAAAAGAAGAAGAAATAATATATGAAACTATTCCTTTAAAAGTAAACCTTCAATACTACTCCAATACAGATTTAGGTACAAGTAATTTAAATGAAAACTATATAGGCAATAAATTAAGAGATAAATATGGTTTATCCGTAGTTACTAATGAAGGAACAATATCCTATTCTATTAGCAATCTTACTCTTTCTTCTACATCTGGGTCTATATTAGATAAAACCGAATATGTAGTAGGAGATAATTTTCCTGAAAATTCGGATTTATTAGATTATTCACAGAGATATTTTTTCATTAACCGTCCAATACTTAATAATTTATTTGTTATACCAAATGGACCTCAATTTGATAATAATTTTCCACCTTATCCTAATTCCATAGATTTTCAAATAGCTGTAGAAAATGAAAAAAGAATTCTAGAAAAATATGAAGAATATTTAGAAAATCAAAAGGAAGCAAACCAAGAAATTATTGAAGAACAAGGATTAGATCTGGATCAACAAAAGAAATCCCCTGAAGTTTACTATATCTTAAATGATAAAAAAAGTCAAACTTCAAATAAAGTAGAATATGGTAGAGTTGTAAACTTTAAAGAAGGATGGGCAGATGCTGGATTATACATTCCCCAATCTTTAATTGCAGATCATTATTATTCACAATGTTCTCCTGACAAATATCAATATTATATAAGATTTGGAACTTTTTTAGGATTTTTAAGAGATCAACACATATATAAAATAAAATCAAAAAACCCATTTAATCCTCCTTTAGTAGATATTGATACAGATATTGAAGGTAATGTTATGTATACCTTACCTAATCATGTATCTTTAGATCCTAGGGTTTGTATAACAAATATTAAAATGAATTCTTTTAATTCTACTACCCAAACTTATTCTGGTTTAGAAGAATTTCAAAATCAAACCCCATTTTATGGGAAAATAATGAATATATATTTAAACCATCAATTCATAATGGATGTAATGTTAGAACATATGGATGAAAAAGGGAATATTTATTTTTATAATGTTATAAATAGTATTTGTGTAGGTATTAACAGAGTTTTAGGAGGTATAAATAATTTAAGACCTGTTATAGATGAAAGTTTAAATTGTGTTAAAATTGTAGATGAATCTACAATGCCAAATTTAAAAGATATAGTTAATTATTTACTAAATTTAAATCCTAATAAATATTCATATTCAGATTTAACTGAAAGATATAAGTATACTAAAAATACCCTATCAAATGGAGATATTCCTTATCAATTAGAATTATTTGGCTACAGTAAAAATCTTCCTAAAAGTAATGGAGTAGAATTTCCAACTTCTAATTTTGTCCAAAACCTTTCTTTAAGAACTCAAGTTACAAAAGAATTAGTTACTATGTTAACTATTGGGGCTACCTCTCAGGGAGCAGTTGTTGGTGAAGATTTAACTTCTATATCAAAATGGAATTATGGGATTTTTGATAGATATAATCCCGAAGCTTTAGATGGGAATGGTGAAGATATTGAAAATCCTCTTCTATCAGAAGAATTTAGAATGACTAAAGTAAAATATACAGAATTTTTATTAAATGAATTTGAACCACCTACAGCTTCTCCTTTTTTAAGATATTTTCCAAACTCTTCAGTAGATCTTGATAATACTCAATATAATCCTGAAGTAATTGAAAATAACATTAATTATGGTACTAATTTTTTCAAATATTTAGCCACAAGTGCTTCAATAGCTGCTGGAGAAGATACTTTTCCATTCGCAGGAACAATAGGATTCTTACCCATTGAATTAAATATAGATTTAGATGGCATTTCAGGTATGAAAATTTATCAAAAGATAGAAACTAATACTAAATTTTTACCTAATAACTACCCTGATAATTTATCATTCGTAACTATAGGTTTAGGTCACAAATTAGTAAATAATAAATGGACTACTCAGGTAAAAGGTATATCTCAACCTATTGTAAATCAACAAATAGATATTAATCAATTATTTACAAGTTTAGATACAAATTTAGGTGAATTAAGACAACAAGTTTTAACACAAGTAAATTGTGAAACCCCTGCAATAGGTGAAGAAGTAAGAGAATCTCAAGTAGCTTGGATTTTTGGCAGTAATTCTAAAGTAAATTCTACTACAAAATCAAATAATGTAAAAATACTAATTAAAGAAATGGAAAACCAGGGCATAACTAGTCCATATGCTCAAATTGGAATATTAGCAGTTGTAGGAAAAGAAAGTGGATGGGTTCCTAAAAATGAATTAAGTTATTCTAAAACTTCAAATACTCGTCTTAGAAAATTATTTGGAAATAGACTTAGAAAATATAAGGAACCTCAATTAGAAAAACTTAAAAAAGATAATATTAAATTTTATGATGCTATATATGGACCTGCATCAATGAAATATTTTAAAGGATGGAATCCAGATAATAAAAACCCTGGGGATGGATACAAATATAGGGGAAGAGGATTTAATCAAGTTACATTTAAAGCTTTATATAGAAAATATGGAAAAATTGCTGGGATTGATTTAGTTAAAAACCCAGACTTATTAAATGATGTTAAAGTTGCTGCTAAAGTTTCTGTAGCTTTTCTTAAAGGTGGAATGGAAAAAGTATTAAAAAAAGAATATAAAACTACTGATACTAATTCCATCCAAGATATATCTACGGGTATTTACATAGCTACCAAAGCTAATGCTGGAGGAGGAAAAGATATAAGAGGAACTGAAACTTTTGAAAATGCAAAAAATGCAGGATGTAATTTTTGGGTAGTTAATCCTAATTCTCCACCCATTATTCCTGGAGATAATAAACCTATGATTTTTGATTCAAAGTATGAAGGATTACAAGGTCAAAAACTTTATGAATTACAAACCCAACAACCTCCACCTTCACCATCTATTGATTTAACTAATATTCAACCTATAGAACAAGAAAGTGATGGAGATATTTATAATAGACTACAAGGTAATATAGGACCTATATAATATATAAATAAAATGCCTAAATTTTATCCTAAATCTCAAATAAAAACTGGTTTTTACACCGATGGGGGAGAATATATAGTAGGCACTACTAAACTTCCTTATATAGGAAAATATTATAAAATTTCAAATGGTAAAATATTTTCTGGTGAAAATTATAATGATCCTAATAGTAAAGAATTAATTTTAATAGAAGAGGATGAAAAATTAGATCCTATTTCTGAATTATATTATAATGATGCCCCTCCTGCCTCTGATGGAGATTATAATCCTACACAAACTAAATCATATATAAGTGATATAAGTTATCTTTCGAGTAATACTTTAAAATATACTAATCTTACTTCTAAAAATTCATTAAAAAAACAACTTCCAAGATATACCCCAGCTTCACCTACATCCCAGAATTACTCTAAGGGAGAATTTTTAAGATATTTTTGTAAAAAAAATAATGAACCCATTTATATTGAAATTTCCCAAGACTATTATGAAAAATTAGCATCTAAAGATTCTAGTGTTTTGTTTTCATTATACACACCACTTCAAGTTAATTGGCTTTTAACTGGAACTTTGCCTCAAGTTTATACTATTAATAAAAAAATAGTTACATTAGCCGAAAAAGAAAATAAATGTATAGGTTTTGCAAAATATTTTCAAGGTAAATTTTCAAAATATTTTTTGGAGACATAAAATTAATTTTGTATATTTAATTAATTGTTTTGGCTAATTGAAAATACTGACCAATTAAAAGGTTTTTATAATAAAGGTTACAAAGAAGCTTACATAGAAGTTATACCATATTCCTATAAAACGCACCCTGTAACTAATAAAATATCTTTAGTATATGTACATCCTTTAGATGCACATAAGGGTTATATTATCTCAATAAACCATAGCGAATCTATGCCACTAAACAGCGAATATATTGCTGAATTAGTTAGTAGCTATGATACATTGTACGTTTGGGGTAAAAAGGAATTTTTGCATTATTACGTGCATAGGAATATAAAAGATATTTCTTTAATATCCCCAGAATATGAAATGGAAACTACTAAAGCTCATCAAATTTTACAACAAAGAGCTAAAGATAAGTTGGATATTAACAGAATAGTTCCTATCGTTAAACATTATGAAACGTGTGAAAAAAATTATAATAATTTAAAACAATATTTTAATGAACCAGTCAACGAATTTTACAACAGCAGAGTACCATTGGTATTCAACGCCATCGAAAGGAGTGGAATACGAGTTAATAGAGAACTCTTTAAACAATACTTCGACAAAGATTGGGGAGATAAAGTATACACACAATATAACTACAGAACAACAACAACAAGGCCCTCAAATAGGTTCGGAGGGGTCAATTTCGCAGCATTAAATAAAGATAACGGTTGTAGAAAAACATTTATACCAGAAAATGAAATCCTTCTTGAAATTGATATATCCGCTTATCATCCTACCTTGGCTGCTTCTCTTATTAACTATACTTTTGATAGCGGAGATATCCACAAATCTTTTGCAAAAATGTACGGAGTGGACTACCAGAAGGCCAAAGAACTAACATTTAAACAACTTTATGGGGGTGTGTTTAAACAGTATAAAAATTTAGAATTTTTTGCTAGTATTCAAAAATATATAGATCAATTATGGTATTTCTTTAAAAAAAATGGTTATATAGAATGCCCTATATCTAAACACAAATTTGAATACGATAAGTTAGATAATATGAATCCACAAAAATTATTTAATTATCTATTACAGAATTTGGAAACTGCAACAAATGTTTGTATATTATGGGATATAATTAAGTTATTAAAGGGTAAAAAAACAAAATTAATTCTTTATACGTACGATGCGTTTTTGTTAGATGTACATAAGGGAGAGAAAGAAGTTATCAAAACAATATTTAAAGTATTTGATAAATATAAATTAAAAGTAAAGATTAAACATGGAAGCAACTACGATTTTACAAAATAATACTAATATTTATAGAATGAATTACGACTTTGAAAGTCCGTATAATATTAGTGATTTGAATAATAAATTGTTTTGTACTTTTACCACATTGGATGGGTTAGAGGGACTTATATCTAGTCTCTCTTCTAAATACTCAATAATGTATAATAAAATGTTTGCATTATATATAAAAAGCAATGATGAGTACGTTTTGACTTATAATGTTGACCAAGGCAATGTAAGTGAAATTCCTGAAAATACAATATTAGTACATAGAAAAAAAGAAACTAATACTTTATATACTATAAACGCATTAAACGAGCTAATTAAAAGCCTAAATGGGGGAGTAGTAAATACTAAATTCCCTATAAATTGGAAGCATTATAGAAATTGTATATTGCTTACCCAACACAATGAGTTAAAACAACTCAATACCAAAATACACAAAATAATCGAACTATAATTTGGATTCCAAATAATCAGTTTGTATATTCATGTCGAAATTTTTAAAAAATAGTTATAATTATGGATTTAAACAAAATCAAAAGTCGTTTGGACAACCTAAATCAGGCTGCCAAACCAAAAAACACAGAAAAGAAAGATTACACACTAATATATTGGAAACCCAAAGCAGAGGGGAAATACCAAATCAGGTTTGTACCATCAAAAATCAACAAAGACAACCCATTCCAAGAAGTTTTCATGCACTATGGAGTTGGAAAATTCCCAATAGTAGCATTAACAAACTGGGGAGAAGATGATCCAATAGTTGAATTTTCTAAAAAACTAAGAAAATCATCTGAATCAGAAAATTGGAGACTAGCAAAACAACTAGATCCTAAAATGAGAGTATTTGCTCCTGTTATTGTTAGAGGTGAAGAAGATAAGGGCGTTAGATTATTTGAATTTAGTAAAACCATTTATATGGAATTATTATCAATTGCAGATGATGAGGATTATGGTGATTTTACAGATGTAGCAGAAGGTTTTGACTTTGTAGTTAATGCTTCTAAAGTACAAGATAGACCTGGATTTGCTCTTAGTTTAAGACCTAAACCAAAGCAAACACCACTTAGTTCAGATGCTTCTCAAATTACAACTTGGTTAGAAAATCAACCAATTTTATTAGAAGAAAGATATAAATACACTTATGATAAACTAAAAGAAGAATTACAAACATTTATTTCTGGAGGTGAAGAAAAAGAAGATACTATAGTATCAGAACCAGCTGTAGCATTCGAATCAGAAGCACCAGCTAAAGAAGAAAAAAAATTCACATTATCAACCCAAGGTACACCTAAGAAAGCAAAATCAGAGGAATTTGATTCATTGTTTGACGATGATTTACCATTTTAATTAGATTTATATGCCAAGAGTAAAAAAATCACTATCGGAGGCAGTCTCCAAAGAAATAAAATCCAAATTTGATTTAAGTTCCTTCAAAGAAAAGAAGGGACTTAAACAAAACGTTAAGTTTAAAGAACAAACTTGGATACCACTTTCACAAGCATTTCAAGATGTTACCTCAATACCAGGTATTCCTCAAGGACATATTGTTTTATTAAGAGGACATTCAGATACAGGCAAAACAACAGCATTATTAGAAACAGCAGTATCAGCTCAAAAAAGAGGTATACTGCCTGTTTTTATTATTACTGAGATGAAATGGAATTGGGAACATGCAAAACAAATGGGATTGCAAGTAGATGAAGTAGTAGATAAAGATACTGGAGAAATTACAAATTATGAAGGTGAATTTATTTATGCTGATAGAGAAACAATCCACAGTATAGAGGATGTTGCTAAATTTATTTTAGATTTAATTGATGAGCAAAAACGAGGTAATTTACCATATGATTTAGTATTCTTATGGGATTCAATAGGATCAGTACCTTGTGAAATGTCTATTAAATCAAATAAAAATAATAATGAATGGAATGCTGGTGCAATGTCTACTCAATTTGGAAATAGTGTTAATCAAAGAATTACATTATCAAGAAAAGAATCATCTGAATATACTAATACATTAGTTTGTATTAATAAAGTATGGACAGCAAAAGCAGAATCACCAATGGGTAAACCCAAGTTAATGAATAAAGGTGGATTTGCAATGTGGTTTGATTCTACATTTGTAGTTACATTTGGTAATATTTCAAATGCTGGTACATCTAAAATTAAAGCAATTAAAGATGGTAAGCAAGTAGAATTTGCTAAACGAGTTAACCTACAAATTGATAAAAACCATATTAATGGAGTTACTACAAGAGGTAAAATCGTAATGACACCTCATGGGTTTATTAATGACGATGATAAGGAATTAAAAGCCTATAAAAATGAAAATGCTAAAGCATGGCAAGACATTTTAGGTGGAACTGATTTTACAATTGTAGAAGAAGAACAAGCATACAACGATATAACTTCCTATTCAGAGGAACCACAATAGAAAATTATGGACAAGAAAAACTTACTTAAACTTCTCAATAATACTGAGGAGAATGATACCGGCTCATCTGAAGGTACAAGAACACTACTTATAGATGGTTTAAATTTATTTTTTAGAAATTTCGCTATGATGAATATGGTTAATCCAAGTGGTATTCACATAGGAGGTTTAGGTGGGTTTTTTCGTTCATTAGGAGCTGAAATTCGTAGAACACAACCTGATCAAGTTTATGTTGTATTTGATGGAGCAGGATCTACTACAAATAGAAAAAACTTATTACCTGAATATAAATCAGGTAGAGAAGATCAACGAGTTACAAATTGGGAAGTATTTGATTCTTTAGATGATGAACATGATTCTAAAGTAGATCAAATAGTAAGAGTAATACATTATTTAAAAACACTACCAGTTAAAACTGTTATATTAGATAAAGTAGAAGCGGATGATATCATCGCTTATCTGTGCGATAAATTACCAAATCACCCAGATGATAAACTATTCATAATATCCAGTGATAAAGATTTTCTACAGTTAATAAACAAAAATGTTATTGTTTATAGACCAATGGAAAAAAAATACTACACTGAAGAAGTATTTAAAGCTAAATATAAAATGTCTCCTCAAAACTTTATTTTACATAAAACACTTTTAGGAGATAATTCAGATAAAATTAAAGGTGTTAAAGGTTTAGGTGAAAAAGGATTACTTAAAAAATTCCCTGAACTATCAGAACGTAATCTTACATTTGATGATATATTTGAAATATGTGAGAAAAAATTTAAAGACCATGTTGTATATGCTCGTATTATACAAGGTGTAGATGATTTAGAAAAAAACTATAAAGTAATGGATTTATCAAATCCAATGATGGACGAAAATGAAAAAAAATACTTAGATGAGGTTGCTAAATCCAAAAAATTAAATTACATTCCTGAACAGTTCATTTCATTATACAATGAAGACCAGTTAGGTGGAATGATTAGAAATTTAGATTATTGGTTAAAAGAAAATTTTGAAAGGTTATATAAATGACATTAAAAAGTATACAAGAATACGGTAAAGGGTTTCAAATAAAGGTTTTATCTTCTTTATTAACACATAAAGAATTTTTAGCTAACATATATGATATTTTAAATGAAGAGGATTTTAATAATCAAGCACATAGATGGGTTGTTAAAGAAATCTTAAAATACTATGACAAATACCATACTACACCCTCACTAGACATACTTAAAGTTGAAGTTAAAAAAGTAGAAAACGAAGTATTACAATTATCTATAAAAGAACAATTAAGAGAAGCTTACATATCTTCGGATGAAGATTTAAAATATGTACAAGAAGAATTTTCTGCATTTTGTAAAAATCAAGCACTTAAAAAAGCACTATTATCATCTGTAGATTTACTAAAAGCAGGTGATTATGATTCCATAAAACTATTAGTAGAAAATGCTATGAAAGCTGGTATGGATAAGAATATAGGGCATGAATATAACTTAGACATAGAAACCAGATATAGAGAAGATAATAGAAGCCCAGTAGCTACACCTTGGCCTAAAATGAATGAATTACTACAAGGTGGATTAGGA